>OGUL01000453.1_pt1 | contig 47837 bp, 56 predicted proteins | sample 1553651 | NCBI WGS metagenome assembly OGUL01 (sample SAMEA2580048, study PRJEB22360) | human gut metagenome | biome: human gut; feature: human-associated habitat; material: faeces | place: Denmark | collected 2008/2010
ACCCGTTGCCCAGTTTGCATCCGTAGCCCAGTTTGCATCCGTAGCCCAGTTTGCACCCGTAGCCCAGTTCGCACCCGTAGCCCAGTTCGCACCCGTCGCCCAGTTCGCACCCGTTGCCCAGTTTGCATCCGTAGCCCAGTTTGCATCCGTAGCCCAGTTTGCATCCGTAGCCCAGTTCGCACCCGTCGCCCAGTTCGCACCCGTTGCCCAGTTTGCATCCGTAGCCCAGTTTGCATCCGTAGCCCAGTTTGCACCCGTAGCCCAGTTCGCACCCGTAGCCCAGTTCGCACCTGTTGCCCAGTTTGCATCCGTAGCCCAGTTTGATATTGCGCGCCTCAAATTCGGAGGCTAATTCAGAAAGTTCATTGTACTGAAAGGGTGTCCAGCCTTTGCCTGAAATCCAGAGATAAATTGTTTTCATGGTGGGTATGTTTTGTGTTTAAAGTCCGTGGTTGTTAGCCCATATCACGAGTTCGGCAAGCGTTGTCGACCCTGTGCGACGCATAGCGTTTCGTTTGTGTGTTTCGACCGTCAACTGGGAGAGTGACAGTATTTCGGCAATCCGTTCGGTCTTACATCCCTCTTTATATAGGCGGACAATCTCTTTCTCCCGCATTGTCAGGTTAGTATTAAACTCTGGGTTACAGATTACTTTATAGTATTTGCACTCCCCCACCAGCGGACAAGCAACATTCTCGAAGTTGAACCGGCCGAACTCGTCCATATCGGGTATTTTATCATACATCCCGAAGTTGCAGCGGATGAATCGGTGGGCGCACCTGTATTTGAAGTAGGAGGCATTCGCTTTGCTCTTGTTGTAAATCTCCGACAACGCCTTGAATGCCTTGGGGTAATCCAGTTCAATAACCGAGAACAAAGCATCCGTAAGCTCTTTATCTTCTTCCATGTAGGTGCGCACTCCCTTTTCATCGCGGATCTGCACCTCTCCTTCGGGTGAGTTAAAAAACTCTACGTTATTTAACCTTTGCATGGGTACCTTTGTATGGATAATCTTCTGGGAATAATGCGTCGCCGGGTAACCTATTTTCAGAGAATTTATATACACAGAATGCTATGTTATCCCTGTCTGACTTGTCAGGACGGGTGCGTCCGTGCGCCCATCGCCATATTGTTGTCTTGTCCTTTCCTGTCACAAGACGAATTTCTGCCCACAACTTACTTTTGCGAGTCTTCCCAAGTGTAGAAACATATTCTTGGAACGGCAACTTTACAGCGCGCTGATTTGCAGTATTCATATTCATATTATTTGTCCAGTATTGCCATGATCCGCTCAACGCAGGCGGCCTGCTCCTCGAGTAGTGCCGTCAAGCGGTCAGTCGATTGAATTACTTCGTTCATATTGCATCGTGCTTTAGTCACCATAGTACATTCCTCGGACACCATAGAAACCTGTCGGCACTTTCAGCAGTTCGGGGCGGTACTCCGTGGCCTTCGGCTGCTCCGTCGGGCGGTTCTCGATCTTCGCGGTCAGCATCGCCAACTTCTCGTTGCGCCAAGCCTTGCGCAGGCAATCCCCCAAACTCTTGCCCGGCTGTACCTTTTTAAGGTACCAGGCGTTCTTCATGATCTTCGATTTGTCGTAAGTTGCTTTCATCGCGTTGTCCGTTTTTATTACCTTCAAAAAGGTACAATCGTCAAATATTCAGTCCCCACGCTTGCGTTTTTCATCTTAAATCGTATATTTGTATCAGTTTTGTGGGTTTCACATTGCAAATATAGAATATAATTCTAAGAATTCGATGATTTTCTTAGAATATTTGCATAAATAATATTTATACGATTTTAAAATAATATTAAGCCTCTGATATCATGACCCTTAAAGAGAGAATCCAAGCGTATTGTCAGTATAAAGGGATTTCTGTTTCGCAATTTGAGAGACAGGCGGGGCTTTCAAATGGATATTTTAAAGAGGGGAGCAAAATGCCTCGCCCTGACAGAATCTCTAAAATTCTAAACAAATTTCCTGATATCAATAGAAACTGGCTCCTATACGAAGAAGAGCCCATGCTCAAAACTACCGACCAACCTGTCAGCCAAGGAGGCGAAGACGTCACGCCAACGAAAGCTGAAATAAACAACTTAGATACTATGGAGAGAATGAAATTTTTTGAAGCTCTCGAACGGCGAGATCGGGAAGTATCCAGATTGATCACCATCATCGAGAAGATGCAAGGCATCACACCTGGGGCAGAAGCTGCTGCCCAAAAAAAAGAGGCATAGCGGTATTCTAATTAGCCTTGTACCTTCTCCATTTGAACGAGCGAGATGTAACAAAATAGAGCCATATGGTTCTGAAGTTATAAACAAATAAAAATACATTTAAAGGAGATTACGGTCTCCTTTAAAAATGACCGGGGCGTCGGAAGGCTAAAACATAAAAACTTCGGATTATTTCAATAGCACAAATATTTTTTACTCTTTTCTTACCAACTCATTTCGATAGGGGTAAATTCATAAACTCATGAAAAAACTTTTACTAATAATTATTACTTTAGGTATTACCTATAATGTCAATGCGAAGCAGCCTTATAACCTTAAAAAGGCGCAAGAAATAATTGCCGCGCATAATGTTGCAAGTTTGGCTATTATCCATGAAGGGAAACAACTTTATTTTGACCCAGAAACGAAATCATACGTGCCGAAAAAGGATTTTATAGAAAAATATGGGCGTCAGGCCGTACAGCAAATTAACGACTTGGAATCAAATAGGTTAAATGAAGAGGCAAAAGCAGCGTCTATAGCGGAAAGAGAGAAAATACAATCACATGCTTTTGATAAGCTGATGAACCTTAATTCGTATGAAAGCGTTTCGTATAGTAAAAACGAATATGCTGACATTTTAGATATTTTAGATGGTAACCATGATGGGAATATTGATTATTTAAGCGCGGCACTATTTTTTAGGGATCAAGTTGCCGGTATAGACAACAACGGCAACATATCAATGATTAACATTATCCAAGCACCATCGTTATCTAAAGATCAGATATATATTCAAACTAACTCATGGTTCGTTCACACATTTAATTCAGGAAAATCAGTAATTCAATTAAATGAAAAAGATGCGGGGACTATACTCGCGAAAGGTTATTTGAAAAACATTGCAGAACAGGTCTGATTTGCAATTAGTTATGAAATCAGCGCCTATGTTCTATTTCGGATAGATATTAAAGACGGTCGAGCCCGACTTATTACAACCATCCAAGAATATGAATCAGTAAATAGAGGAGGTGTTGCGGGGGCGATGTCAGGGAATGTTTCGACAACAATGAGCACTTACAAACCGGAAGCGGTTTTCCCTTTTGTTGATGCCGCTGCTGGATTATCCCGGAAAGCTGGGGCCAAAGCGTATTGCGCTTGTTGTATGTATATGATTGCAATGAAGAATCAATTAGAGAAAGCAATTAAAAATGGGATAACAAGCGGAGATGTAGAAGACTGGTAATCTACCATCCTACCAACGCCCGCCCCGACTTTCGCCGGGGCTTTTTTACTCAAAGTATATAATTATTCACTACCTTTGTGCGTTTTTTAGCATGAAATATGTTATATTTGTAACAAAGACCCACTGCTATGCTTGAGACTATATGGAATTGGATCATGCAAAACTACCCTGGCATATTCGCTATGCTGGTGGTTGCGGCCGTTGTATGGACAGTTAGTCGTTGGTATTTTAAGTTTGAGGCAAGAGTAAAAGCGTGTGAAGCTCATGAGCCAGCTATTGAAGAGATAAGAAACGATGTGAAAACCTTGCGTAAGGATATTGACAGCGTTAAAATGGATGTGAAGAGCATCAAAGATTATTTGGTAACAAAAGATCAAAAAGCAATAAACGTTTTAGCGATGAAAAATAGTCCGATGGTTCTCAATGAGAACGGCAAACAAATATTCGATATTATTGTAGGCGATAAATTCCTCGCTGATAATAAGATGCTCTTATTTGAGCGTATTGATAGTAAAAAACCTCGTACTCCGCTGGACGTAGAGATTGCGTCCAAGGAGGTGCTTATAGACCTTTTGAGTAGTCCCATATTCGATGGGATTAAAAATATAGTATACAACTATCCATCTATTCAAATTAAACAAGAGGGCAAAGAAGTTGATTATGCTATCTCCATCTCGGATGTGTGTTTCGTGTTGAGCATCCCACTGCGTGACATGTATTTGGAATCGCATCCTGAAATAAACACACAGGATGACAAAAAGAATGATTAAAACGCAACAGTATAGCGAGCGCATACCCGTTATTTTATATGAGGAGGATAATATCCATTACGCTTATTGCGAGTTTCTTGATATACTCGGATACGGCAATAACGAAGAAGAGGCGAAATGTTCTTTTGAGATCATGCTTGATGAAATATTAAAATATGAAGCAGTAGAAGGAATAAAGAACAATCTGCGGACAATGGGATGTCCTGCGCAGGATTTGATTGACTACATGAATAAATAGCGAGAAGTTCGTTCAACATCAGCCCCGGCCGTATGACCGGGGCTTTTTTGTACCTTTAGAACAATAAACACCACCAAAGTAAGGTTCTCTTATGGAGAAAACACAAACCTTTAGAACAATCCACCCAAGAATAAAAGCCTCAAAAATTAGGAGCGGAATCCATTGTTATTAAAATGCCTGCTCCCACCTTTGCCCTGAGAGATTGTTTTTCATGGCAGAAGGGAAGCTGACGATAAAGCAGGAGAAGTTCTGCAACAAGTACCTCGAGTGCGGCAACGCATCCGAGGCGTACTGCTTTGCATATGGTTGTAAAGGATGGTCGGACGAATCTGTCAACGTAGCTGCCTCTAAACTGTTAAAAACCGCTAAGGTTTCGCTAAGGGTAAAACAACTTCAAGCCCAATTAGCCGAAAAAGAACTTATCACCAAAGAGGAGCTAATCCGGCTTAATGTATCCATCATTAATGCCGACGTACTCGATTTTGTCGATGCCGATATGGTTGATATGAAAACCGAATATGGCGTACGGCAGGTTGCGTCTATTTCTTTCCAAGACCTTAAATCTCTTCCACCCGAGAAACGCCGTTTAATTCAATCCATAAAAATAGACCGTTCAGGCAGCCCAGTTGTGGAATTGATGGACAAGAGTAAGGCGATAGAAACTATTAACCGAATGCTTGGCTACAACGCTCCGGAGAAAACAGCCAACACCGACACCAAGGGTAATGATATTTCGCAGCCCACATTCAACACAGATAGGTTCTTCCAACTTATGCAAACGATCAGAGGCAATGACTGATTATTCCAGTGTAGGCGACTTCTTGTTGAAGGAAGGGTGTTTGGCATTTACGGCTGTAATGTTCGAGGCTGTGAACAAACAACCTTTTCGGATTGCGCCCCATCATCGAATAATATGCCATAAACTCGACCAGGTACTGCGCGGAGAGCATCCAACCAATCGGTTAATGTTTAATATTCCGCCACGGCACTCTAAAACAGAATTGGCGGTTGTATCTTTTTCTGCATTGGGTTTTGCACTCAATCCTCGATCTGAGTTTATGCATCTTTCGAGTAGCGATCAGCTCACGACCCGGAATGTTACGAACATACGAAGGATCATGGAGGATCCCAATTACCGCGCATTCTTCCCAAATGTCGAACTGTCCAACAATGCCAAAGGAAGTATATCCACCTCAAGCGGGGGCGTAATGTATGCGGCTCCCTTTATGGGTCAAATAACAGGGTTTGGATGCGGTAAACTGGGAGCACAAGAATTCAGCGGTGCAATGAGTATTGACGACCCAATGAAGGCTCAGGATAGCTACTCCAGTACTACCAAAGAGCGCATTGGCGAACTGTGGACTTCTACATTCAAGAACCGTCTTAATGACGTTCGCACCCCGGTCATTGTAACAGCTCAAAGGCTCGCTCCAGATGATTTTTGCGGGTACTTATTGCAGCTTGAAGGCACGATAGAGGAAGGTGGAGAATGGGATGTTGTCAAATTCCCCGCAATCTTAGATGCAGGGCTGCCTACCGAGCGTGCACTTTGGGAGGATCGGTTCGCGCTTGATAAATTAAAGCGATACCAAGAAGCGGATCCCTTCATATTTGAGACCCAGTACATGCAGAATCCCAAGCCTCTTGAGGGATTAATGTATCGTGAATTCCGAACATACGACGTTATCCCCTACTCCAAAGATTGCACGCATAAGAATTACACCGATACAGCAGATACGGGAAGCGACTATCTATGTTCGATATGTTACGACGAATTACCCGAGGGAAATTATGTGACCGATGTGCTCTACACAAAAAAGCCCATGGAGTATACCGAGCCCAAAACAGCCGAGATGCTCGCCAAAAACAACACCGAATGGGCAAACATTGAAAGCAACAACGGGGGCCGTGGCTTCGCGCGCAATGTAGAACGCATCTTACGGCAAATGAATATTACTCATACCACAATCAGCTGTTTCTCCCAAACAGACAATAAGCAGGTGCGCATATTTACCAAGTCGGCAGACGTCAACAACATGACATTTTTCCCGACAAATTGGGACAAAAGATGGCCGGAATTCTATCAGGCCATTATGGGATACATGAAGGAAGGGGGCAATGCGCATGACGATGCCCCCGATGCGCTGACCGGATGCTTTGAAAAGCGCAGCACACCGATACAAGACGATGATTTAAGTGATATTAATATTTGGTAAACAATGAACTTTTTAGACCGCCTTTTTACTTTTTTCCAAAATAAAACGCTCAATGCCTTGGGGGTTGAGAGGGATTTAATGGAGCTTATCAAGGCAAAAGACATTAGCCAGGCGATGTCTTTAATGGAAGATCATGACGAAGAAGCAATGCAGGCAATACGGGAGTATAATCCGGAACTTCACGCCATAATGAAGCGCCCGAATAAATCAAGAAAGGGACAGGAAGATTACCGCACGGAGAAATTGCCCCGTACTCGTCAACGCTATATAAATGAGGTAGAATTATTCTTTTTACTGGGTAACCCTATCAAGTGGCGCTTATCCGATGAATCGGGAGATCCGGATGCTTATGCCGCATACAGGCAATTCCTCCGCGATTTAAGGTTTGACAGTAATATGAGACAGGCAAAGCGACTGGCTGGATGCGAAAGGCAGAGTGCTAAATTGTACCATATATACAGAAATGATACTACGGGACTTCCTGAGGTTAAAGTGGTCGTACTTTCCATGTCTAAGGGATACAGCCTTCGCCCCATGTTCGACCAATATGGTAATATGTTGGCATTCGGGTGTGGATATTATCTCAAAGAAGGATCGCGCACAGTAGAGCACTTTGACATCCACACACCAGCTTTCATATTTCGAGGTAAAAAGTCCAAGATAGGATGGGATGTTGCCCCAATTATCAACCCATCAGGTAAAATAAATATTATTTATTATCCACAGGAAACGGCATGGGATGGATTGCAGCCCCGAATTGATCGGGAAGAAATTATCGATTCAAAAACAGCAGACACCAACAATTACTTTGCGGATCCAATGTACATTGCCACCGCAGAGGTTATTAGAAATCTTCCCAAAGCTGATTCTCCCGGAAAGGGGATCAAGCTGTCAAGCAAAGATGATCGGTTTGAATATCTTAATCCACCTATGTCGTCTGAAACGAGGCAGCAGGAAAAGTCGGATTTAAAAGAATCTATACTTTTCGATACGTTCACTCCCGAATTCACGCCCGAAAAGATGGTGGGATTGGGTACCTTATCCGGCGAGGCAATCAAGCGAGCGATGGTTCTTGGGTATATAAAACGTGATAATCGAAAAGAGATATACGACGAACTCGTCGACCGGGAAAAGAACCTAATATTGGCGATTATGATGAATGTAACTCATATCCATATGAGAGACAAACTCGCCACCCTCAAGATCGAACATGAATTTTCGGAGCCCTTCAACGAAGATATTACTGCAAGGTGGCAATCCATAGGGAAGGCCTATAATGATGGTATCCTATCTCTTGAGGAATCAGTAAAATTAATGGGAGTGTCCGACAACTACCAAGAAGAGATCGAACGGATAAGGAAGAATAAAGAATCAAGCGTTTCAGGCGCATCTCAAAAAGGCGAAGAAACAAACCTTTTGACTAATTACACCCAAAATAAGAGTATCGCGCCTCAGCAAGAATAAAACCATTAGAACAAAAACAAAAATATTATCCTTATCCATTGTTATTAAAATGCCCGTCGAAATCTTTGCAACAGAGATTAATTAAAAGAATATGAAAGAAAAACTTTTAGCACTGCTCCAAACCAAATTTCCGGGGGTGGACAATGCGATCCTCGACCGAATCGCAACGAAGAAGTCAGAGAATGTAACGGACGAAGCGCAATTACCTACCATAGCAGAGGGGATTGGCTTTCAGGACGTGTTAACCAGCTACGGCGACTACCGTGCAGGGGATGCGCAGCAGACCGCAGTCAAGAACTACGAGAAGCGGCATAACCTCAAAGACGGGAAGCCTATCGAGCAACCTGCCACAGGGGGGCGGCAGGCGAATACTCCTCCCAGTAGCGAAGAGCCCGAATGGTTTAAAGCCTACAAACGCCAGCAAGAAGAGCGTGAAAATGCTGTAAAAGCAAAGTACGACGCCTTGGAAGCAGCACGTGTAAAGGCCGAACGAGACGGACTTATTCGCTCAGCAGCTAAAGCGGCAAACATCAATGAATCGGCGTTGGACGACATTCTCGGGCTCGCTTCCGCGATGAACGAGGAAAAGCCGGACGAAATGAATATCAAAGAAAAGTTCGCGGCTATACAGACGCGATTCGTTGCCGCAGGGCTTGAGGGGCAGAAAACGGCATTCCCCCTCTCCACATCTGAGGCTCAAAGCAAAGAAGAGGCCAAAATGTGGGCTGAAAATCTGCCGGATGCAAAATAAAAACAGCAACAAACATGGCTATTAAATTCGAAAAGACACAAGTTAAGGGCGGGTTTCCGGTATTCTGGCGCGGGGAGTGCGAAGTGCTGCCGGGTGATTTCGCCTTGAAGGGCACTTATCCGGAAGGCACGATACTCAAGGAAGGGACGCCCCTCAAACTCGATTTCGAGAACATGCAATGCACGATCTGCAAATCCGCTCGGATTGTCGAAGGAGGCACCACAACCAAGCCGCGTGTCGTGAAAGGCTCTCTGTTCCAAATCAACGATACCATCAAGGTTGGCGAATCCTCCGGCACAGTAAAGGGCATCAGCACTACCAATGAATCCTACGATGAAATCACCCTTAGCGCAGCAATGACCGAAGCCGTTGCCGGGGCCGATCTGCTTGGCGGGGACGAAATGCCGGATGCAGTTATCGAAACGACCAAGAAATATACTACCACAAATGGGTTCCCTACGGTTTCGGCAGCTTACGGCGCCCGGATTCTCAAGGATGTGGTATATCCTATCCCGGCTGCATGGTTGCAAGGTTTCAGCCTGAAAAACAACCATGAAATAAAGTACATCAGACAGTAAAAGGCAGGTAAACAATGAGTGAAGTATATTATTCTTCTATTTTCAGCGAGCTGACCAAGCAGGTGCAAGCTCGCATCGACGCAGCATCTGAACTGCGCAAGCGCTTGTTCGACCAAAATGTCTACGAGCGTTTTTTGGAGTGGGACACCCCCATGGTAGGGTTCAATTTCGAAGAGATCATCGGCTCGTACAATCTGAGCGTGGCAGCCGCCACCTTGGATTCGAAAGGCAAGGAGCCCATTATAGGATCTGAAGGCCTGGCTACAATAGCCAAGAAAGTCCTCATTCACCAAATGACCCTACCGATGCCCATTGAAGACTATCGGAAGGTACTTCAGCTGCTGGATTCACGCATGATCTCAGATCAGGCAAAGAAACAGCAACTCGTAAACCTCATGTGGGGCGGCGTTGAACGGGTCGTAGAATCCGTACAGGCCAAAATAGATATCATCTTCCTGGGTGCCCTCTCGAACAAAGGGGTATTTTCATTCACTCAGGAAAACAACCCCGAAGGAGGTGTGCGAGGCAATATCGACTATGGCATGCCGCAAGAAAACATCGCCACAGCAGATACACAGTGGACGGAGGGCAACATCGACACGGTCGATGTATTCGAGGATATCCAAGGCGTTGTCGATGCAGCTCAGGAGAAGGTGACCTTCGACCGCATCCTTCTGGATCAAAAGCGGCTTTCGTACATCTTGCGCAGCAAGAAGATGAAGCAAGTCATCTTCGGCACGGACAAATCATCGTCCCCTCTTCTGCTGGCCTCCCTGAACGAGTTTATGCGATCGAACGGCCTGCCCGTATTCGAGGTGATCCGACGGATGACGCGCATTCAGGACAACGGCAAGATCCGCGAATACAAACCATGGAACGACAAGAGCCTCGTATTCGTGCCGGAGGGTCGTCTCGGCGTCATCAAAAACGCTTACGCGGATAACGAACTTCGCCCCGAGCCGGGAGTTGCCTACTCCAACTACGGACGCATCCGCATCTCGCAGTGGGGCAAAGGCGAGACGGACAACTCGAACGGCGTGGAGTTTACGAAAGCACAATCTATTTCGCTGCCCGTCATTACCGAGATCAACGGTATTTACTCGCTGAGTGTAGAATCGTAGAAGTGCATGACGGTCGCAGAATGCATACATCAGGAGTTCAGCATGGTCGGAACCATCTCCGACTATGGCGTTCGCCGCTTCGCCAGGGAATGGGGTTACGATCCCAACTCCCTGGCGGGTAGCGACCATCAGCAACAACTAATCGCCAAGCGCGTATCTGAGTTCATCGACAGCCTGATAATGCACCCTCTGTCGGTAAGCGAAAACGGGCATTCGGCGTCCTGGTCTGAAAGCGCCATGAAGCAACGGGCACAACTGATGCTTCGGCAATATGGCATCACGCCCGGCGAAGAATTGAGCAGCTCTATTGGCCTGTCCTCGATAAAGGATGCTTCGAACTTGTGGTAATATGTATTTCGCGCCCCACATACTCTATTTGAGGAACGATCCTCCCAAACAATACGACGAACTGGGACGTCCGATAGCTATGTCCGAAAGTGATGCATGGCAGGAAATAGGTGATTGTCGTTGCGACGACGACACAACCGTCCGCCTTGTATCAGAGAACGGGGAGCTACACCAATCGAAATACCACGTCGTATACGAAGGGAGAGGAGTGCCCAAAGGAGGCTACGTGAAGTGCATAGACAAGGCGACCGGCACGGTACGGGGCGAAGGCTCTGTGGCAATAGCCAAGGTAAACAACTATTTCAACGCTTCAGACCTTTGGATATGATTACAACAGGAGACGCGCGCAACATACTGTTCTCAGCGTGTAAGGGGTTTGGGATAAAAGACATGCACACGTCATGGGCTATCCCTGTAGGGAAAGTCAATAGAGAGCGCATCGTCGTTATCACACCGCCCGAGCAGACGCCGGATACGTATTGGGAAAATTGCTTTGTAGCTGTCAACCTGTGCGTCCCTGACATCAAGGGAGAAGCGAACCTCAGACGGCTGGACGAACTCGAACGGGCAGCCAAGACGAGATTTAAGGAATGGACATACGGCACTTATGACGGATCCGCATACAGGTACAGGTATGAGAACATCGGCCGCGAAGAAGATGTGAACCTCGGATGCCACTATATCTACATCAGAGTACTATTCAGAGTATTAAACATTAAAAACAACTAAAACAATGGCAAAAGTAATAGCAGTAGGAATCAAGAAGCTGTATTATACAGACCCCGCGAAGGTCACAGGAGATCTTACGGGCACCATGCTGGGAACCATCATTAAAGATCCCGCCACGAAACAGGTGGAAAACATCCACCAAGACACATGGAGCATCGAAGAGGAGGAGCCGTCTACCACGGAGTACAGGAATCAACTCACCAATGGCGTATATCGCCAAGACACCGAAATGGGGAACATCCAGATGTCGTTCACTATCGGCCAATACGACTATGAAACCAAGGCAGCCTTCATGGGCGGCACTGGATCAGAGACGTCATGGAAGCGTGCGCGAGGCGTCACGCGCATTGAAAAATGCATGATCGCCATGACGGAGGACAACCAGTATTGCGTCTTTCCGAAAGCCTCGGTTATCGCCCGCAACACCAACAATGATGGCGCCGTAGGTATCGGTGTAGCAGCTGCCGCCCTGGAGCCCGACAATGCGGCGGTCTCGTCGGAATATTGGTTCGATTCTTCGGAGGTGGACACCGAATAAGAGCCTCTTAGTCATCAGTAGCCAAGGGGTGGGAGGCGTGTGCCCCTCACCCCTACTTATTAAAAACAATCTTATGAAATTGGAATTTATAAGTATCCGCATCGCATCGAAAGGATACACTGTATACAAGATGTCCCCCATGACGGCAACGCGCATCATGACGGCGCGGGACGTTAACAAAGATCCGGACGAGAGTAAGGCGTGTATATCGGCAATGGCATACAGTATAGCCCTGGCCATCGCAGGTAGCCGTAACATATTCGCGGGCATCAGGGCGTGGTTTTTACGCCGCAGATTCATGAAACGGGGCACATTCAACGAGTTGTTCGACTGTTACCAGAAAATACTACTGATGATACCCCTTGAGGACATTGCCTCGGTTGCTGCCGTAATGGAGGGATTGTCCGCAACAATATCCAAAGATCATGAGTAAATCGGCGGATATTGTCGCCAGATCATTGTTGAATACGCATCATGTGTCGGTAAAGCTCGGGGTACTTAAATTCCGGATATACCAACCGTTTGTGAAAGATTTGGCAAGGGCATTCGCCGGAGGGAAAATAGACGTTTCGATCTCCGGAAGGCAAAAATATTCCATGGAAACAATATCCAAGCTGCTTTTTCGGCGCTCATGGTGCCAGAAACTATTCCTGTGGTACGCCAAACGGTATGCCACCTATGAAGATATTTCCGCTGCGACCATGAAAATAGCCGACATCGTATCGGGCAAAGACTTATTCGATTCGGTGAAGATCGACAAAACACGCCGGAAAACAGTGTCTGAAACCGTCGGGAATAATACGATAACGGGCATTATTGCAACGATGATGGATCAATTGAACATCTCCTACAACGAAGCCTTCCAAGGCATAAACTACCCTACCATGCTCCTCATGATGACCGACAAGGTGCGCACGCTCGTAGGAGACGAAGAAAAAATAGTGCGGGGATCGGGCGCTGATATGGCCCGGAGAAGAAGCAATAAGAAAATAGGCGATAAAGAGCAACAATGAGCGCATTATCATTCAAAATAAACGCGGAAACCGATAAACTCAAGAGTTTTATCACCATGCTTGAGCGGTTGCGGCAGGTGCTGTCCGAGATTCCGGACAGCACAAAGGAATTCGACGTCATAAACCGTAAAATTGGCGAGATGGAGGCGCGTGTTGAGCAATCCATGCGCAAAATCGCCCAGATGGAGCAGCAGGCAATGGATGCGGCGTCCAAGGCTGCCGCATCGGCCACGACCGGAACTGCTGGCGGCAACTCTACGGCAGGAACAGCGGCCACCCAGGCCGAAACTGCGGCACATCATGACCTGCTTGGTGCGCTTAAAGCCGCCAACGACGAAAAAACAAAGGCAATGGCCCAAATTAGGCTATATTCGAATGAGATCGCACGATTAAAAGCGGATGTCGCCGCGCTCAATAAGGAAGAGCAGCAGAACGGGCAATTGTCTGCAAAGAAAAGGGCGCAAGTATTGGACGCCGCCGTATCTATCGAGGAATACAAGCAGGAAATATCCCAATTAAAGCGGGAGCTTACCAACCAAATCAAACTGGAGAAGGCCGCCGTCGGATCGATCAATGAAATGTCTCAGGCACTTACCCGTATGCGGGCGGTGTATGAAAATATGAGCGACGCAGAACGAGAGGGGGCACAAGGACAAACGATGCTTAAAAACATCGAATCGCTCGACACGAAGATCAAAGAACTGGATGCGTCGATGGGCGTCCATACTCGCAATGTTGGCAATTATGCCTCGGGATTCAATATGCTGGGATTCCAAATTCAGCAAGTTGCCCGCGAGTTGCCGTCGCTGGCATATGGCCCGCAAATATTCTTTTCCGCCATATCCAACAACCTGCCGATGCTGGCCGATGAAATAGCACGGGCGAAGAAATCGGTTGATGAATTGAAGAAAGCCGGGCAAACCTTCACGCCCGTATGGAAACAGATAGCATCGTCGATCTTCTCCTGGCAAACCCTGCTTGTGGCCGGCGTAACCGTGCTTACCCTCTACGGCAAGGAAATAACCAACTGGGTAGCGTCGCTGTTCAAAGGCAAAACTACCATAGATGCTGCTACTGCGGCTCTTGAGCAATTCAATTCCGCAATGGCTCAAGGTTCAGTATCGGCGCAATCCGAATTAACCAAATTGAACCTGCTGTATAGGGCTGCGACAGACCTTTCCAGGCCCTATGAAGAAAGAGCCGAAGCGGTCAAGAAGTTGCAGGACATCTACCCGGCTTACTTCGGTAATATGGCCGCAGAACAGGTTATGGTCGGGAACGCTGTCGGCGCCTATGAGAATCTGCGCGATGCAATTATTGAGGTCGCACAAGCCAAAGCGGCTCAAGAGATTATTACAGAGAATAGCAAAGGGCTTAATCTTTTAAAGTCAACCGAATCGTTCGAAGTATATACCAAAGCACTCGAAGAAGCACAACAAGCAGAGAAAAATTTTGCTACATGGCAAAATGCTTATGCAAACTCCATAACATCCATAAATTCTGCTCCTCAAGGATATAAGGATGCTGCAAAAACAATGCACTCTGCAAATTCAGCCCTCAAAGATGCCAGAGAAGCATTAAAAGAAGAACTTGAAAAATTGGGCGAAATAGGCAAAGATACATGGAAACAAATTGCTGATGATTATGATGAAAATGCAAAAGAATACTATGATACAGTCAATGCTCAAAATGAAAAACTTGCACCTGTAGCAGAAAAACTATATACAGTAAAAACCCCATCCGAACTCAACGCAGAGGCTAAAAAAGCCCGAGATGAAGCCATAAACGCGGCAAAGAAGACCGCATCCGATCAAGAGCGCAATCTAAAGGAGCTCACCAAGCAATTGCAAAAGCTCCGGGATGACGCGCTGCAGGCCGAAATAGATTCCATGAAGGACGGCACGGCCAAGAAACTTGCGCAAATAGATCTCGACTACCAGAAGCGCGCCCGGGCTATACAGGAGGCGGAAGCTGAAATACGACGACTTCAGGATGGGGAACTGACAAAAAACCAGCAGGCGCAAATCGAAGCCTTGAACAAAGCGAATGAGGCCCAACACGGAAAAGAACGAGGTAGAACGTTGCTTTCAGGACAAACATCCCCAGAAGACCTATCCTCTCAGTTCGACGAAGAAATTCAGTCGTGGAATGAGTATTTGAGTAAATACGGTACCTTCCGGGAAAAATTGCAAGCCACAAAAGACCTATACGACGAAAAGATAGAAAAGGCAGGCAGCACCGGAGAGCGAAAAGCACTTGAAGCCGAGCGAGATGCAGCCGTAGCTGAAATTGAAGTACAAGCCGGGCAATGGATACGCGAATTGACAGGCAAGACCAAGGATGAATTATCCGCCCTGAAAGCAGATCTGGAGGCATCGCTGCAAACGCTTAAATCCGAATATAATGCCCTGGATTCGTCAGATAGTGACCAAGGACAGAAATTGCGCGGTGAGATCAATCAGACGCAAGCAAAAATCAATGCAGTAGATAAAGCTGCTTCGAGTGCAAAATTATCTCCCAAAGATAATGCGATCAAGAAATGGCAGCGATTAGAAAAGACGCTCGGTGATATTGCAGATGGATTCGAGGGTATTGGTGATGCCGTTGGTGGGACTACTGGCGAAGTCATTAGTGCGGCGGGTGAAATTGCAACTAATGCAACAAGTATGATTAGCAGCATTGTTACTCTTACTGAATCGTCGGCGGCAGCTATTACAACGACATCAACAACCGCCGCCAGTGCGATCAAAGCTGTTGAGCGAGCATCCGTTATTCTTGCTATCATTCAAGCGGTATTGACAATAGCAACTAAAATAGCCAGCCTATTTAATAATGATGATGAAAAACAAGCGGAAATAGACCGACTGCAAGGCCGAATTGAGCAATTACAATGGGAATTGGATAATGCCAATGCAATTCGGCTCCAAGAAAATTCTTTTAATGCTATTCAGAAGGTAAAAGACGCTTATAATGATGCGACGAAAGCGATATTGAGCGCATACGGAAAACTAAGCCCCTTCGGAGAAGCCATCGTTAAGCGAATCAACGCGGCTAAAATAGAAGAAAAGGCAATCAAAAGTATAGCAGATGCCTATTCAAACCTTAAATATACAGACAGCAATCTTCTGGGGGAAAATAAGTTTAGTGATACCCGAGATAAACTTAACAATCTTGCAGAACAGCAGTTGTTGCTTCAAAAGCAGATTAATGCAGAGAACGACAAGAAAAAAACGGACAAATCAAAAATAAAAGAATGGGAGCGCCAAATGCAAGAACTTGGCGAAGAAGCTGCTGAAGTAATAAATGAGGTTGTAGAAACTATTATCGGCGGCACGGCAGAAGATATTGCAAAAGAGCTTGGCGATGCCTTCATAGAAGCGTTTTTAGAAGGTGAGGACGCCGCTAAGGCCTGGGGTGAAAAGGTAGACGAAATCGTCGCCGATATAGTCAAACAAATGCTGATAACCAGGTTTATAGAAGAGCGTATAGGTGAAGTATTTGATAAATATAAGGCTGAGTGGTTTAAGGATGGTGTTTTTCAGGGGACGGAAGCTGTCACCGATTCCATGGGAAACTTTGCCGACGATCTCAACAAAGTCGGAGAGGAATTTCAAGCTATTTGGGACAGCCTTCCCGATGAAACAAAAGAATTACTTGGGAATGCTGGCGCAGCTCGTCAGGAAGCCACGGGAAGAGGCTTTCAAACGATGTCGCAAGACACTGGAGACGAGCTAAACGGCCGCTTCACCGACATTCAAGGCAAAGTTACCGACATTCGAGGCTATGTAATGGCGCAGACGCAATCAATAATTGGTCTTTTAACGTCTATGGCCAATATTGAAACAGCCATGTACGCAAGCGTACAGGTAAATAATGAGCTGCTCCGATATGCCGTGATGACCTACATGGAAATTGTGGAAATAAACGGCAATACGGCAGCCATGAAGGTTGCACTGCAAGGCATCCAAGAAGATATTGCAGCGATAAAACGCAATACAAGTGAATTGTAACTATGAAGATTCAAAAAGACATAGCTGACCTTAACAAATTTATAGACGGCATCGAAGGTGAGGTCGTAGATTTCATGGATGAGAAGGCGCGGGAGGCATTAATAAGACAGAAAGAAGCTCGGCTACTATCTGGCAAACGCGACTACCTAAACCACACATGGAACTTACGCAGCGCTCTTGGTTACGTAGTTACTTATGAAGGCAAAGAAAAACGGCGATTTATAGGTGACCAAAATCATCCAGATCCGACGGCGGCCATTGAAACCAATAAAGTACTCAACGAAGAAAATAAAGCCGGAACAAGCATTATTTTCGCAGATGGCATGTATTACGCCAGCTTTGTCAGCTCTAAAGGTTATGATGTGATAGATACAGCCGAATTATTTTTAGATAAAGCATTAAACGGAAGAAAATGAAAAGGGATTTACTCATAAACGGTTACGATGCCTTTGCAATGGGTGTCGCAATGGGAGCGGGGTTCATTGCAAGTCTGAGAGCACCCGCAAGCCTCAAAGATTTTGTAGAGAATGACGACCCAAAAAAGGATGGTAAGCAGGTGATTTACCCCGAAGAACCGAAAGTTGCCGCCCGCGATCTGACGCTGACATTCCTGATCTTCGGCGACACGCTCGCAGAGCACACGCTGAATTACAACAGTTTTATAGAACTACTAAAAAGAGGCAAAATGGACATCAGTGTACCTTCAATATCTGCGGATATTTACCACTTGACCTACATGGGTAATTCAGGCAGCTACATGATGTCTGCTGACCTTACCACCTCACAACTGACAGTAAAATTCAATGAACCCAACCCGGCAAATAGGGTCGCAGAAACAGAAAATATATGACAACTCAACACAATAAGAGTGTAGATGCCATACGGACGATGGCACTACAAACGGGCGCTTGTAGAAAGATAAACCGCGTCCAAGACTTCCCCGAGCTAATCAAACTGATGTTTACCCCACAAGGGATCGAGTTCTGCCAGGATCACAACTTCCCCGCAGTCGAAGTGTTCAGGGAAAACCGAAGCAATCTTCAAGGATTGGAAGTATATGTCGACGCTGGCAACATCACGCTAAAGGGCAAAGAATATGTATGCCTGGTCGGTGATACGAAGGCCACTATCGAGGCTTCCGGGGCTAAATTCACGCATACAATCATATTGATGCACGGCGCACGAGCCCAGATCAACGCCAAGGACTACGCCGTGCTGAATATCGTAAATATCAGCGGGGAGTATTCGGTAAATAAGGATGGAACTGTTATTGTGTTATAGATAAAGCCGGGATTACCCCTCCCCGGCTTTTAATTTTATTTAGCATTTTTTATTGCCTTGCAATATTCCGCAAATTTTATTGCAAAATTTTTCTTAGAATAACCATAATACTCTTCATCATGAATATATAGCCTAAACTTCTTGATGACTTTATTTGCAAATACATTTAATTCTGATGGCGTTATTTTTATCAGAGCGGTATATTGCCAATATCCATCATCATTTATTCCGATGCAATCGCATTTTATATTTTTATTCCACTTTGCTCCATCATCAAACAAAATAATAATTCCTGAATTGTCCGTAGTATAAGATAATCCTGTAGTATAAAGAGATAAATAATATTCTTCTTTACCTAATGCATTTATAAATTTCAAAATTTTCGTGGGTGCTATAAAAATATCATTATCGGAATATATCATTGTCGGAGAGGATATCTTTATTTCATCAGTGAAGTCATCTACGAAACGACCCAAGTTATCATTTGGTCTTTTACTATCACTTATTGCATCACACTTTTTTTGAGAAGGCACTTGGAAAGTAGGTGAATTTGCCCAAAAATGCCCCGGGAGTATAACTCCAACAGAAGCTATTTTTTCAATATTTTTAACATATGATTGAAGATTCCATATTTGGCGTTTTAACTGTTCCATAGATGCAGCATACGTTTTCAGGCTATCAATATAATGTCTAATATTATTTATTTGGGCATTAAGTTTTTCATTCGCTTCAGACAACTTAATAGATGTATTTTGATAATAGGTTAATTCTCTTATCAAACTATCTACTTTATTATCTTGGGCTTGAGTAGACAATGCAACTACTACTAAAGATATAAATATTAAAAGTTTCTTCATACCACAGCAGATTAAGTGGACAAATAAAATAATTTCAATGGGTTAGTAACCCAAATTTACAACTTCAAACTGGAATATCCAAAAAAAGCGAGGAGTGATTTTCGCCACCCCTCGCCTCATGTTTTAATGTTGCCTCTCCTTTGTAGCACGTTATGCGCGTATTTGTGCCAAATCGCGGCCTATCCGCCGCAAGGCATCCAATATTTCCTCCGTGCGTTTCTCTGATGGTTTTTTGGTGCCGTAAATATATTTCGACAACAAACTTTTGTGAATACCTATCGTGCGGGCAATCTCCGACACATTCAACTGCGGGAACCGACGGAACACATCCCCTATCACATTATTTGTGTCCGGTTCATCCGTGGTGTAGAAACTCGACAGGTGTATATCTTCGTCGATATCCTCCCAGCGGATGGCATCCCCAAACTTGTTTATTTTCCACGCCTCGCGCTGGGCGTCGGTAGCTTCTTTGAGTATGGGGAAATACTCCAGCGGGCGGCTGTATGTTTTGCCGTCATTAGTGGCTATGTATATCCGGCCACCCTCGAACCAAACTTTTGTAATATTCGCCATAACCCGCAGATGCCTCTCTACTTTTTGAACCCTATTTGGGTTCTCTCCTTGGTTGCCTGCGGTACTTTAATCGACAATGCGGCGATGGCTTGGTAGATGTTATCAAGCTCTTGGCGCATATCTTCCGACAGGTCATTGACGGCTTCGGCATTATCCTCGTCGGCTCGCTCCAATAGCGCCAGTTTTGCCCGGATTTCGGCCAACTCTGCCGTGATTTGGGTTGTAGTGGTAATGTAGTTGCGCATCGCTACGAAAGCCCGCATAATGGCGATATTTGCATTTATGGCGATATCACTATTCAACAAGCCGGATAGCATAGCGACGCCCTGTTCGGTAAACGCATTGAACTTTATCAGCAGGACTTGTATTTTTCATATGCTCTCCGTATGTCGTTGCCTACATTATACCAATCTTGCGTCATATTCTCAAGGTCAGTTTTTGCCTGACGTTGTTTGCGGCACCTCTCTATCGGATTGGATTCCAACGAAAAGAAATGCAAAACGCTGTCTATAAATATAATCAAAAGGCTTTTCATAATAAACATCTTTTCTATGCAAATATACTTTTTTATTAATAAACTGCAAAAAGCGTACTGTTATTGTATTTACACTGTTTATATGATAAAATCCCATTCGCTCAAAATGAAGTGTGGAAAATAAAAACCGAGGCTATTGCCTCGGTTCTATTGTTATTTTCAAACGGGATGATATTGTTTCACCTCTTCTTGCACTTAATCTCGACACTATCGCCGTCCATCGTCATTGTCATCTCTGCGACATTATCCGATAAACTATGGACATCATATCGCGCATATTCAGTATTTTCTATATAGCAAATAATCGTACTTCCTTTGGTCTTATAAGTTCCGCGCCCATTGCCGAAGTATCCGCTTCCATAATAAGTGCCATCTGAATTAAATGTAGCTGACGCGTGGAACTGATCGAATATCGACGATGTAATATCCAGCCAACTGCCATCCTTCTGCTTGAGATGGGTGATATCCCACGTCCCATATATGGCGTCGCCATATTTGAAATTGGGCTCGTCATCATCCGAACACCCTACAAAAGCAACCGAGGCAATAGCCACACACAAGAGTAAAAACTTTTTCATATTTCTAATTGTACTGGTTAGTGCCGCAAAATTATAAAATTCCCCCCCCCACAAAATTTTGGAAGTAAAATTTAACCCCGATGTAAAAAATAGTGCAAAACCCTTTGTGAATTAAAAGTATTTCCATATATTTGTGACGCTTACATATACTCAAGAGTGCACAAGATGCACCTTCGCTGGTGCTTTTTTTGTGCCGGTAATTAAATATACGGACGGGTAACCCTGTGGCGTTGCTGTAATGGCGCGCCAACCTCTTGAGTAAAGATGTAAGCAGCAGGTAGTACCCGTTCGTTTTTTTGTTTTATTAAATGCTTACATCTATGAAAACACAATCGCTTCCGGGGACACCCGACTACCAACAACTCTACAACGAGGCCATGCAGTACAAGAAGGCTTATTTTGACCTTCTCGCCCGCTACTGCGATACGGTTGATGAATACATCGCCGACGTTGACCGCAAAATCGAGGAATCTCAAGCTTCATCATCAAACCGATCTATCGATCCGTTTATCCTTATGAAGATGGGAGGGAAATCTGATGTCACACAATGTAAATAGCCGAGCCATGAAGACAAAGAATCCCAGCCCTGACTATTACGAACTTTACATTGAGGCCAAACGTATTGCCGAAAATAACTATAAGGCGTACGCCCAGACGATGCAATGGCTGAATGAAACCACCAAAAAGCAAATCCAATTAGAGGATTATGTACATGCACTCGAAATGGATGCGCTCAATGCCTATCTGAACAAATCGAAGTATTTCGAACAAACGACAACCACCAAATTCTGTTAGTCATGAACAACATACAAATATTCAATAATGAACAGTTCGGTGAAATTCGCGTAGTCGAATCTGATGGAAATATATATTTCATCCAAATCAAGGATTGTCAACAAGTTACGTATACAATTTTTGATTTCCTTTCAATAGCTTACAAAGCTAAAGATTCACATTTCTCTGAAAAGTTAATCACTTTGCTTGATTGCTATGCAGGAAACAATAATACTTACTGGGGATTGCGACAGGCTGTAATGTATGCAAGATGTGCAAACGAAATACGCCATGAGACAATTGTAAAATATGGCAATTGCAAGACATATTTGATGCGGGATTTAAATACAGGACTAACTAAAATAGGTAAATCAATTAGCCCATCAGCCCGCGAACGAACATTGCAGTCAGAAAAACCAACTATTAGTTTGTTCAAAATAAGTGACTCTCTTATCGAACGAGAATTACATGAACTATTTAGAATAAAAAGAGTAAGAGGCGAATGGTTTAATCTTACAGATGATGATATTGAGCATATTGTTATGAAATATAATTTTAAATAGGCTGCTATGAATACTCAAATTTTTCAATATAATGGCAACCCAGTGACCTTTTATCTTGGGAATGGAGATTTAATGGTAAATGCTACCGAGATGGCGAAACCATTTGATAAGCGCCCAATTGACTATTTGCGATTATCATCTACAAATGAGCTAATTAGAGCCAAAGTGAGAAAATCTCACATTGATGAAAATCAATTAGTTATAACCGAGCGAGGCGGTCACAACCCCGGCACCTGGTTCCATGAGGATATAGCCCTTGACTTTGCGCAATGGTTAAGCGTCGATTTCCGCCTTTGGTGTAACGACCGCATCAAGGAACTACTCCGCTACGGTGTGACGGCATCCCAACCGACTATTGACAGTATCCTCAATGACCCGGACAATGCCATAAAGCTATTGACGGCACTCAAAGAAGAGCGCTCGGAACGTCAAAAATTGGCAGAACTGAATGTGCAGGCACAAAAGCAGGTGGCAGCACTCGCGCCGAAAGCAGAACTGATGGACAAGGTGCTGGACACTGACCAGAAGATCGACGTCGGGCAAGCGGCAAAGATTTTGAATCTTCCTTTTGGCCGCAACACGCTCTTTCAGCGGCTCCGGGAACGCGGCATATTCTTTTGCAACCGAAACGAGCCTAAGCAAGAGTATATTAACCGTGGTTACTTCGAGTTAAAGGAGAAGTTAATTGACCGCAACAACCACGAATCGTTCACGGTTATAAAAGTCCTCGTGACGCAGAAAGGGTTGGATTTCCTCGCAAGACAATTCGAAGTAGTCCAAACGCCAAAGAAGATGGCACCGATAAAGTAACCCCCGTATACCACTATACCCGCACCACGCCGGGGCGCCTCGCAGAAATGCGGGGCGTTTTTTATGATTTTATCATCAAAACATTTGCACAATACGCAAAAGCGTATTATATTTGTAGTACAGCAAATGAATAAACGATATGAATGTCGAACTAACAGAAAAAGAATGGGATTTAATCGAATCTATTCGCAACTATCACAAAGCCTACCCTAACGGGAAAGAAGAGCAAGAGTGGTATATCGAGATGATCCTACAAGAGCTATTAGAACGTGATTAATAACCAGCCTTCGACTATTTTGGCCGAGGGCGCAAAAAGACAAATATGGAAATTATTGTAAAACAAAATCGGGAGACAGTAAAACAGAAGATGTCGGACATTCTGCTGGATGTGTCTTGGGCTAAGATATCTGAAAAATATTTCGGTAAATCGCGGTCATGGCTCTACCATAAGATGGACGGCATTAACAACGGGAAACCGGACGACTTCGATGATGCAGAAAAAGAAATTCTACGCAATGCCTTGCTTGACTTATCTTCAAGGATCAACAAATGCGCTAACAGTATTTGATAGCTTCATTCATTGACGCGATCCCCGGCCAAAAAAGTCGGGGATTCTTTGTGCTATTTTTTTTGCAGAAACTCTTGTATAATGTGCCGAACGGTTACTTCTTTGCCCCCGAAAGTAATTTAACAAGATTATGACCGATATTCAGATTTCAAAAATGAGCGCTTTGGCAAAGTGAATGGAGAACCAATGTTTCCTGTATCAGATGTATGCACTATGCTGGATTGCACAATCCGGGTAAAGCTATTTCAGATCACGTAAACGATGACGAACGATATAACGAATCGTTAGAGCATGGCGTGCACTCAAAGCAATATCTGCCGAACATGGTCTGGAAGTAAAAAAAGATATTCGATGGTAATTATGGACAGGTAAACATATACCATCGAGAGGCATTTGCTATTCTATATGGCAAATAATTGCTCATCCTAAATATTGTTCGGGCAGGGAGAAATCCCTGCTTTTTTATTGATATTTTTACTGCTCCCCATTGTTATTAAAATGCACACCTGCACATTTGCACAGAGGCTTGAGGAATCGCCGAGCCCTTGATGCAAATGATTATTTATTCTCCGACAGGAACAGAAATATTAGACGCACCGGTCACCAAAGAGGCTATCATCAAATATGTCCTCATGGGTGACTACTATATCGAGCTGCCCTTTAATCTCCTTGAACCAACGACATTTGCTCGTGGTTCCCACATCACATATAAAGGCCGCAAGTTCGAGATTATGTCCACGGTGCGCCCGGAGTTCGACAATAAGACCGGCGGCTATAAATATACGCTCAAATTCGAGGCTCAGCAAAACCACATGAAGCGTTTCGTGTGCTTCTGGCTGGGTGGGGACAATCCCGAAGCCGTATTTCACAACACCACCGACCTCGCATCCTTCGCTGCCCTGATCGTCGCCAACATGAACAAACAACTCGGGGGCGAAAACTGGCAGGTAGGCACGATCACCGTTGACAATCCTAAAGCTACGAAGCTTGTATCGTTCAATGGCGATAAGTGCTGGGACATCCTCAATACGATTGCCGAAACCTTTGAGACGGAGTGGTGGACAGAAGAAAACGGCAATCTCGTATCATTATGCTTTGGCAAACTGGACTTTGGTTCCCCGGAAGAGTTCAAACAGGGCAACGTAGTGAAAAACATTCCCGCAAAAAAGGGGGATGATTCGAGCTATGGCACCCGGTTTTACGTCTTTGGCTCTACTCGTAATCTCACAAGCGACTATGGACAAGCTCCGCAAGGCGGTGAAACGAATCATGTATCTGAAATTCGGCTTCGCCTGCCGGACGGACAGCGGTATATCGACGCAATACCTGGTATTTCGGGAAGCGACATTGTAGAGCAGGTCGTGTTCTTCGATGACATATACCCCAAGAATACGGAGACGGTCACCAGTATTGAGACTGTAGACCGGGAGATCATCGAAGGGCAAACGGATAAGGCGTATGTCATGTACTGCAAAGACACGCCGTTCCTGCCTTCGGACATGATCGAAGGCGAAACGCTGGGGGCAACGTTCACGAGCGGTAGCCTTATGGGGCGTGATTTTGAGTTAAGTATAAATTACAAACCTGAAACATGGAAACCCGAAGACGGTTTTGACAAGAAATTCGAGATCATCGCCCAAGTAGAGACATCCGGCGAAAGCCAGCTTATCATCCCCAACGAAAGCCTGCATCCCGAGCCTGGAGATACGTTTGTCATCACGGGCGTAAAACTACCTAAAGAAAGGATCGACGAGGCCGAAAAGGAGCTTTTGAAGGCCGGGGAATCATATGCTGCGAAACACAGCAGCGACACGGACGTATACGACTGCGAAACCAATCCCGTATACTGCCAAGAAAACAAGAAGAATTACGATGCCGGGCAAGCGGTACGCCTTGTGGATCCACGCTTCGGAGAAAGCGGCCGATTATCACGCATCCAGGGATACGAAAAAAAACTATATAACGAATATATCGCCACATATACGGTAGGCGACAATACGGCATATTCCCGCATTGGCAACATCGAATCGGAGGTGAAGGCCAACCTGTATGCACAGCGCATAGGCGTTACCGAATCGGGAGCCTCAATCTACCTTATCACCCGATACGATTCCACTGCCGCCGCAGACTACAATGCCTATTCCGCGCGCCGCGCGCTATGGGAGTTCGCCAACAAACAGTTTCCAGACACCTTTAAGGGCAGGATGACTTTTGATGACGGTGCCCAGTTCGGGAACTTCGCATCCGGGATGACAGGCTTGGGCGGCATGATCGACAAGAAAGGCAACGCCGAGCTACAGAGCCTGAAACTTCGGGGATTCCTGGAGGTTCCGGAACTCCGCTACAACCGCGTCGAAATATCCATGGGCGATACGTGGTATGCCCCGAGTGCCGGGATCATCGAGAGCGTCGACACCGAAGCCCAGACCATCACCCTCAAGCTCGAAGAAGGCGAGATCGGAAGTCCTCGTGTCGGCGACATTTGCATGGGTATCTTCCACAATTTGAATACTTCGGAGAATGCAACTACGGATTATGACGACGGCCGTGGCAACAGGCGCTTTGCCGGGTTTGCCACCTGCTATTTCCGCATCACCGAGGAGCTGGACACTACAACTCACAAGACATTCAAGTACCAACTACGCCCGGTATCGGGAGCTTACCCCACCCAATATCATCCGGCGGCGTCGATGACCTTCGTGGGCTATGGCTCCTTCTCGAATGAGGATCGGCAGACCTCCCGCTACGAAACCCGGACATACCAGCGTTATTTAACGGGAGTTTCCGATTGGGAGTTCACTGCGTCCAATATCGCCGCGCAATATGGCGACCTGTCCAACCTGTCCGTATTCGGGATAAACATGACGGGGTATTCGGCATACCTGAACAACATATACATGTCGGGTGTCGTCCACCAGTTCACGCCCGGCGGCGAAGAGGTGCCCACGATCATAGACCGCGGGGTATGGAGCGCCACGGAAACATACAACCGCAACGACGACGTATATTGGAACAACGGACATTGGCGCTGTCTGGTCGACGGCACCAAGACCGAACCCGGCAAGGATGCCGAGGAGTGGGTATACTTAGGCGGATACGGAGTGCTCGAAACGGACAGCATATTCAAAAAATCGGAAAACGAGCCTGCGAAACCTACGGAGCTGAAAATACCGCCCGAAGGCTGGACGACGGAAACGTTGCCGATGTCGGATCAACGTCCTACGTGGATGTGTACCGGCACCGTTGTTGACGGGGAGGTCAAATCATGGTCTGAACCCCAGCGCATATCGGGGGAACCGGGTCTCGACGGGAAGGACGGCAAGGATTACGAGTGGATCTTCGCACGTACATCGCAATACAAAGCCCCCGCACAACCGCCCACCTCACAGCAGGACGACTACGTTCCCGCGCCATCCGTAACTACGGACGGGCAGGTGTGGACGGACAATGCCGTGGGGCCCGATAGCGACAACCCTTACGAGTGGGCCAGCAAGCGTGTGAAAGGAAATGATGGCATGTGGGGCAAGTTCACCTCCCCTGCGCTTTGGGCGAAATTCTCGTTCGACGGAGCACCGGGTGTCGACGGAACCGATGTAGAATGGATATTCAAACGCACAAGTTCCAACACGGCCCCGAATACGCCGTCTGGCAGCGACGAAGACGGATATGTTCCGAGCGGTTGGACGAACAACCCTACGGGCCCGAATTCCGAGCGCCCCTACGAATGGACTTGCGTACGCTATAAGACAGGCGGACACTGGAGCGGATATTCAGCAGCGTCCTTATGGGCGAAGTGGTCGTTCAATGGCGTGGATGGCGTGGACGGAGAGGGTGTAGAATACATATTCACACGTACGAAAACCGAAGATTCGAGCACTGTCCCGGAAGTCCCCGCAGCTGCTGAATACGATAATCCCCCGGCGCCATGGACGGATGACCCCACGGGCGTAGACGCCACATATCGCTACGAATGGGTGTCGAAGCGCAACAAGGTGGAGGGTGTTTGGGGCGCATTCTCCGCACCTTCGATTTGGGCACGGTATTCTTACGACGGAGCGCCGGGTAACTGGACATCCTATGTATTCAAGAAGAGTGACACGGAGCCGGCCAAGCCTACTTCCTCCGACCCCATTCCGTCCGGATGGAGTGACGCGCCCACTGGTGTCGGTATATGGTGGATGTCCAAGGCTACGATAGACGCATCGACCGGAAAGGCCGGGGCGTGGTCGACGCCTATCCGCGTAACGGGCGAGGATGGGGAGCCGGGGCCGCACACGGATTTCAAATACGCCAAGAACAATAGCACCACCACGGCGCCGGCGCTGGTCAAAACGGATCGCAACCCCGCAGGCTGGAGCGACACCCCGCCGTCGCTCTCTTCGGGTGAATATCTGTGGATGACGCAGGCAGAAATAGACGCTAACAATAATCTGTTGCACCCGACGGTGGGCTGGGCAACTCCGGTACGCATATCGGGAGAGCAGGGCCCGAAAGGTGATGACGGCGCCCCTGGCGAGGACGGCAATGATGGCAAGGACGGCTTGCAGGGTTGCATAATCCGCCTCACGGAATGGGCGTCGGGCGTCGAATACCGCAATGACCTCGACCTTGTCTCCAATGGCCCCAGATACATAGACATAGTTACGATCTATGCGAACAATAAGCAGCTGAAATTCCAGTGCAGCCAGACGCACACGTCGTCCGCTTCCAACAAGCCGGCAGCGGGAGCTACGTCGGCATACTGGCAACAACTCAACGACATGGTGCCGATATATACGCCCCTGTTGTTCGCTGAGAACGCCGTCATCAACTTCCTGCAAGGCATGGAGTTCGTGGTACACAACTCCAAGACGGACATTTCCGAGAGTACTATCATCGCCGGGCTCGTAGGCGGTGATATTCCCCTGTTCGTCGGGAGCAACACGCCGTCCAATGCGCCGTTCAGGGTCGCCAAGGATGGTTCATTCGTGGCCACCAAAGCAGATATTACGGGGACTATCAACGCATCGAGCGGTATAATTGGCGGTTTTGAAATAGGAGAGAGTTGGCTGGTGTCGCAAACGTCTACGGGTAAAGAAATTTGGTCTAACAAACTGTCGGCCGCGCGGGTACTACTGGAATGCAAAGGGGGCGCCTATACAAATTCTTTTGATGCAATGGCGTATCCATTAGGCTCATCGGGTTATTCCGACCATTCTGTGCTATCCGTGGCAATAAACAGAGAATCATATGACGCCACGAATAGATATAACATCGGAATTGATGTATCGGCCGAAGGGGAATATAATGAAAACTCACAGACAGGAAATATTCCAAATGGCAATCATGCCATATTATTGAGAAAGGGGGATATATGCGGATTCAGGTTATTCAGCAGGACATTAACCAGTGCATGGACGCTTACAGACTATGAATCAATCATATTCAACGATACATCGGGTGTGAATTACATTACGCTGCCATCCAGCCCCAAGCCCGGACAAATATATTTTATCAGAAAGATAGGAAAGGGTAACGTCACCATCCAAACCGGGGGCCTCACCCATGTAATTAAACAGAACGCTGGCAGCACCACCAGGAGTGTAGTTTTGGACTATGGCTCACTCGCTATTCTGATGTGGAACGAAAACGGGCAATATTGGACTGCCAATGACTGCCCTACAATGTAATAAATTATGAAAACATTGAATTTTAAGGATTTTAAACTATTCACCGACATTTCACATGTCGGACATGTCGTCGTCGATGCCCGGAAAGAATTTGCCAATGCCATATACATGAGCATGAACGGCATCGTGGCCCACGACCTGGCATTCCGCATCCTCCACAGCGAAGGCGGCATCGAAGTTTCCGACGAGGAGGAATCCATTGTCATCGACACCGCAAAGATGTGCAAGGCGGTTTTCTACGACAGCATCATGTCCGCCCTCAAGGAGGAATAAACGACAGAAAGAATATGAAACGCATCCGTATAGGCAAGGACATAGAGATACATTGGCCGATACTCACCAATGGGGAGCCGGTAGCACTCGAAGGGCGCGACCTGAAGCTCTTCGTCCATTTGCCTTCGCATATGGACATTCCCGTCGATTTCACCACTGAAGGCAACACCGCGATTTTCATCATAAGCGGGGCAATGCAGAAGTCTATCGGGGTGTATCGCCTTACCATGTGGGAGAATTTGCAGAAGAGAGGGCAAACGGCGGTCGACTACTGCAAGGCCTTCGAATTGGTTCCTACGACACTCTTGGAAGGTGGCGAAGACGAAAGCAACCTTATAACGGAAACTATCAACCTTGAGGCGTCAAGCCTTGTTGTTGGATTGCCTGGGGAGAGTGCTTACGAGGCATTCAAGAAATACAACCCGAATTCCGAACTTACGGAGGAAGAATATGCCGAAGCCCCTATCGACGCTGCAAACGCCGCGAACGAGGCGGCAAAAGCGGCAAATGACGCTGTAAATAAGGTCGGGAATATTGACAAACTCCTTGCCGAAAAGGTCGACAAGGAAGAAGGCAAAGGGCTTTCGACGAACGACTACACCGACCAGGAGAAGGAGAAGCTGGCCGGGCTCTCCAACTACGACGACACGGAGATAAGGAAGGAGTTGTCCGACAAAGCGTCCAAGCAGGAACTGACGGAGGCTGCGGCGGGCGCACTGGCTAAAGCAAAGTCGTACACGGACACCAAGACGACAGAACTATGGAATAATGTCAGCGATGTGTTTGACGCCACGTCCGAGGAGCTCAACAGCAACATATCCGGCGGGGATGCGCAGACACTGACCGAGGCCAAAAACTATACGGACAAGGCGATCTCAGAAATTCCCACCCCGGACGTCAGCGGCCAGATCGAGCGGCACAACACCTCCCCCACGGCGCATCCCGACATCCGGGAGCTGCTCAACACCTGCGTAGGACTGCCGGAGTTCAACGACAAAACCTACGAGCTGACCTTCACGACAAAGGGCGGTGCCAAGTTCATCATCGACCTGCCTATCGAAATGATGGGGCTGCATTACAACGAGGACACCCAATCTATCGAGTTCGTAAATGCCGACGGCTCCATATCCTCCATCCCGGTTTCTGACTTCGTGAAAGTGTATGTCGGCTCTATCGGTTCCGAGATACAGGTTACGGTCGAAGGCTCCGAAATCCGCGCCTCCCTGCTCAACAACACCGTATCCTGGGACAAGTTGACACTTGCATTACAGGAGATGATCCAGGGCAAGGCCGACCGCACGGAGCTTCCCACGAAACTGTCCGACCTGGAAAATGATTCCGGATATGTGACTTCGGAAGAATTGAATGCTGAATTAGGCTACAAAGACCACGTAGCCTACATCCTCAAGGACTTTACGAAGAGCTATTATAATAATACGGGCTCGGACATCACGGATCGGAGCATGGTCGTTACGCCTACGCAGTCAGGCGTGACGTCGAATTTCTCCCTGACCAGCCGCATCCCGGTCGCAGCTTCGGACTTTATTTTCGTGCGCATGAAGCTGCGCGTGGACAAAGAGTGCTCTTTGCGGATCATCACCTATTCGGACAATCTCGACCAGCGGGGCCGATGGTTTGCCCTCAAGGCAGACCGCACCTACGAAATCTACTACCGCGGCAAGGCGGCGTCGGTAGCGGGACGGCTGAATGTGGGTATCAGCATACCCGCAGCCACCAATATCGGCCAAAAGGTCACCATCGAGGATTTGATCGTCACGCTCAACAACTATGACGCATGGTGCGACGCCGAGAGCCGGGCCACGCTGAAAAACTTCGACACGGACTCCTTCACCGTGGACGAGGGCGGGACGGGGCATTTCTTCTCGGTCGCGCAGGCGTGCGACTTCGCAAGGGACGCCTTCGATGTCGTGAACAACGCGGTCACGGTGTTTATCCGCAACGGCCTTTACGATCACGAGGCTCCGAAGAATGTGGCGATGGGTTACCCGTATGCGATCATCAACAAGGGGGCGAACCGCATATCGCTTATCGGCGAGAGCCGCGACGGCGTCATCGTCTCGTATGAGAACAACTCCGTGAACCGCGCCAAGATCATCGAGGCGGGCGGCGAATGCACCGTCGCCAACATGACCGTCAACTGCCTGAACGACGAGAGTTATACGGACGCCAGCGCCGGCGGCCACCAAGCCTGCTACTGCGTACATGTCGATTCGACATTTGCCGCCACCGAGCGATATTTCACGACGATTCGGAACTGCAAACTCTTCAGTACGTGCCATTCACCCGTCGGCGCGGGCCTTGCCGACAACCAGACCATTCGGTTAGACGGCTGCGAGTGCGTCAGCGACACGCACGTAGGCACTTCGACGGGCGCGGCCACCATCCACGCAAGCACCGATGCTGCAGCGAAAAATATGGCCGTCGAGATCATCGGCTGCCGCCTGCTGTCGCTCGACGGAACCAAAGCGCTCTACATGCCCGACGTGGAGGGCGGCGCTCCCTTCACACAGGTCGACGTCACGCTGCTGGGCAACACCTACTACACGACGGGGCCGGAGATCACCGATGCCGACTTCTTGTCCAGGCACAAGCTCACGCCGTGGTCGGATGCTTCGTTCAGCGAAATTTCGGTTATCGCGCACTCGGACTGCACGCTCGAAGCGCGCGTGACGCACCTCGAAAGGCTGCTCATGGAAATGCTCTCGGGCAAAGTGCTGATCCCGGAGTTGCAGGTGAAAAAACTGGGTGTGTGGGGCGACAACAACCTCGTCGTCACGGGCGAGGGTGCGCCGACGAAAGCCCCCGACCGCGCGGGGCAGTTCTATGTCGATACGAAGAACAACGCGGTCTACCACTCCGTAGGTAACGGTGCGGTGTCGGACTGGAAGAACGCTTAAACTACATACAACATGTCACAAGTCAACAAATACGCCGACAAGGCGGGTTACACGGCCGACAAGAACCGCAAGGGCACGCAGTCGGCGGTATCATACATCGAGGACGACGGGGCGCTCATCTACGACGGCGTGAACGTGGTGGTGGATAAGCCTGCCGCCGGGGTGGGCGACCTTGCGGTCTTCGACAAGACCACGCGTACTATCCGCTTCGTCAAGGGTGCGACGCTTGTTGCAGAGCAGTTGCCGCCGCAGCTTGTCCCCGTGGCAGTGGTCTATGCCCGGCAGGGCGGGCGGGTGCTGATCGTGTCGCTCGAAAATGCTTTATATAATGGCAGCGGCCGCGCTCGATGGGCATATGAATACGAAGTGAAGCTTTCGGAATTCAGCCTTTCTGCCGGCGGGAGCTTCACGCTTACAATCAACAAGGTTGAATTTACATTTGCCTATGCCGCCGGGGCAACGCTTGGGGATATTGCCGCGCAGATCAACGCGAACAGTACAATAGAAAACACCTATGGCTGGAAGGCAGTCGCCGTTGATTCACTATCCGCTGTTATCATGTCATGCAATTCATGGTCGGATATAAATGGCTACAAAATGATCCGGGCGACAGGCTGCACGCTGACCCATCGGGCCGTGGATGTGGATTACCAGACCACTTTAACTGGGCTACTTATTCCCGGGCCTCGAGAATACGCCCGTCGCAGGAACGGTGTAAATATAGATCGTTGCGGATGCAATTACGAGCTGTTTTTAGAATACTACACTGCAAACGGCAGCACTTCAACGAGTGTTAAACCGGGAAGTAGTGATATTATCCGCGAAAGCGTGTTTACCGAGGCCGACAATCCCGATCTGGTTGCCGTGTATCCCACCTACAAGGACTACCTGTTCGCCGAGCACATGGTACAATATCCTACGGCGTTCGGGACGATGTTGCAGGATGGCAAGACCAACACGCACCTGATCGGGCGGCTTACCTTCGAGGACATTTATGGTAAGACACAGTACCGCTACCCGGCCGCTGCGGCCGCTCTCGACTACGGCATCACCGTGGAAGGGATGACGACGGGGCTGGAGGCGGGTGCATGGTGGCTGCCGTCGTCGGAAGAGGTGTATATGCTAATGCGTGATCGTGCATTGACGGCTTCGGATGCAGAGCATGATTCAATTAACAGAACATTGTTGCGTGTGGACGGGATGCCTCTTTACGCATCCGGATTTTTCCCGTTCACCTCCTGCGAAGCCACAGCCAGCGCAGTTTTTTGTTATGGTGGTAGTTCCGGAACTATTGTAGGCAACCCCAAGTACTCTACCTACCACGTGCGGCCTGTAACAGAGATATAGAGATATGGAAACACAACGACAGATCGACACCCTCGAATCGCGGCAGCTCGAATTACGGGCGGTCATGGCCAAATCCGACGACAGGGCAGCCAAGTGCATCAAGTCCGGCCTTGACTTCCGGGCTACCTATCCTCTGGATTATGAGGAGTACGAAGCGGCCAACGCGGAGTACAACGCGAACGAAAAGACCCTTGCGGAGCTGAGGGCCCGGCGTGCCGAAGAGCTGGCCGCCGAAGAAACGGTTATGGACTTTCAAAACGGATAAGGCATGGATACCTGGCTGCAATGGATAACGGTGATATTCGGTGCCGGGGGTGTCGGTTACCTGCTTATCGACCGTTTTGCCCGGACACGGGAACAGAAAGGCTCCGATTCGGCGGATATGGTGAGCAAAATAAGCGATGCGTTCGACAAGACGTTGCAGACCACCATGCGCTATTCGCAGGAGGTTATCGACAAGATGAAACAGGACGACGAACGCAACGAACGCCGTTACAAGGAGCTGGAAATCCGCTATGCGAAACTCGAAACTCGTTTTGACGAAAAAGAGGCCGACCGTGAATACCTCAAGGAGATCGTCAGCCGCTCGGTAGAGTGTAAATTCCTCAAGGAGGGGCATAATAACGAATGCCCGGTATTGCGGGGCAACCAGAAGCGGCTGGCCGCGAAATGCAAATCCTGCTCCGATAAGGTCGAAGAAAAGCGGAAAGCAAACCAATAGCGATATTCGGAAAACTACGAACAAAAACAAAAGGACAAATGAAAAAGAAATGGATCGTATGGAGCATCGTTGCGGCCGTGGCCGTAGTGCTCGGAATCGTATTCCCGCGTTACATCCTCGTGGGGGTTGTTTGTGCTATGGCCGGATGGGTCGGGCATATCCTGTACACTAAACACATCGCGCAATGACACCACGCGGGCTGCGGAACAACAATCCGCTTAACATCGAGAAGACACGGGGCGGCAATCCCTGGCAGGGCGAGGTCGTACCGTCGAAAGACAAGCGTTTTGCGCAGTTTACGACGGTAGCATACGGCTATCGGGCAGCCTTCAAGCTGTTGAACAACTACCAGCGTAACTACGGGTTGGACACGATCCGCAAGATGATCGGCCGCTGGGCCCCGTCGGAGGAGAACCACACGGACGCCTATGTCCGCACCGTGGCGGAAAGATCGGGGGTGCCCGCCGACAGTCGGATCACCACGACCAACCGCGACGTGATGGTTCCCATCGTTGCAGCCATGTCGTTCGTAGAGAACGGCGTCGAGGCCAAGATGCTCGACGTGCAGGCCGGGTGGGATTTGTTCGTAAAGGCATGAAACGCCTGCTCCTCTACCTGCTCGCCGCCCTTGCTGCCGGGGCGTTGCTCTTCGGCTGGGGCTACCGCAGGGGCGCCGCGTCGGTGGTTGTCGAAGAAACGACGCGCATCGACACGGTGTTCTACCCGAGACCGGAACCGCTGCCCAGCACGTACCGCCTGGCCGACATCTCGGTGCCGGTGCTGCTTTTCGCGCCGCCCGACACGGTGACGGAGACCGTCGTTGTGAAAGTCGGGGCAGACAGCGTGCAGATGAAAGTGGCGATGGAAACGCGCCCCTACTCGGACAGCACCTACCGGGCACAGGTCAGCGGGCCGCGGATCGGCAACCTTCGGCCGACGCTCGACTGGATAGAAACATACGACCGCACGACCATCCGACAGCAGGTAGTCACCCGGCGAAGCCGCTTCGCCCTGACTGCCGGGGTCGGGGCGGCGTACACGCCGCAAGGGTTTCAGCCTACGGTCGGCGTAGGAGTAGGTATTATTTTATGGCAATTCTGACAGGTACTTACGACATCATCATTCCTGTGCAATGGAAGAGCTGATTTACATATACTGGGATGACTTCCCATCGGTTGTAACCGAATAACGGGCCTTGGGATACGGGCATAAAAAAGTCCCCAACGCTTTCCCGCATATACCACTATACGATTGTGCCAACGCACCACATTGAGGACTTATTCCTTGAATCGGTGTGTTGGCTTTTTGTATAGTGGTATAACAAATTTATAATAAAAAATCGGGAAAGCATATGCGTAAATCGGAGCTTTTTGCACAAATACTCGAATGTGTTGCATTTGAAACTGAAATAGCCAAAGAACAAATCCTTTCGAAGGATAAATTTCAAGATGTGGTCGATGCACGTTACATGCTCGTGCACTTCTGCCATAAAAACGGCATGTACATCACCGACATCGCCCGGATGATGCGCTTCTCCCGCCGGGCCATAGAGAAGATGGTCGCCGGGTTCGATGAACGCAAGCGATACAGCCACCCTATATTCGAAATACAGTGCGAACTTATTGCGAAGAAGTTGCCTCCCATCTGCGCCCCAATGAATTGATATGCCTGCCGCCCGCAGCCACCTTTGCAATGTTGCAACAGGTGAACGCCCGGCCTTGACAGGGGCGGCAATCATTCAATAATTATTAAAAATGGGTTCGGATAAAACTTATATTTTCGATGGAGGCGGCTCGGGTGGCGGCCTTGACATCGCGGCTCTCGTCTCGTCAATGATGGGCAACAAGGGCATGGATCCCAACCTCGTAGCGGCACTCATGAACGGTAACAACAACCGTGGTGCATGGGGCGGTGACGGGTGCTGGTGGATCTGGATCATCCTGCTGTTCTTCTGCTGGGGCGGCTTTGGTGGCAACGGCTTCGGCGGTAACAACGCCAATGGCCTTCCTGCGCAGCTCAACGGTGACGCCGGACGGGAACTTCTTATGAACGCAATCCAAGGGAACGGCGCAGCCATCAATCAGCTGGCATCGTCGCTCAACTGCTCTACGCAGCAGATTCAGAACACGCTGTGCAACATCCAGGGCACCCTCGGCATGTCAAGCCAGCAGATCATCAACGCTGTACAGTCGATGGGATGCCAAATCGGCAACCAGATCGCCGCGTGCTGCTGCGATATGAAGCAGGCCATCAATGGCGTCAATGTGGGCATGGAGCGCGGATTCAGTAGCGTTGCCTATGAAACACAACGTCAGACCTGTGATTTACAAAACACAATTCGCGAAACTTCTCAAAGCGGGACTACAGCGATAATTTCCAAACTGGATCAAATGCAGGCAGCTGCATTGCAGGATAAAATTGATGCCCTGCGCGAAAAGAACAGCACGCTGACCACGCAGCTCAACCTCGAACACCAAAACGCCTACATGGCCGGTGTTGTAGGACAGGCTGTAGCACCCGTGAACGCCGCTGTAGCGGCTTTGCAGAATGACGTGAATAGCATCAAGTGCAAGCTGCCCGAAACGGCTACCGTGCCCTATTCGCCTATTGTCGGTGTGCCTACGTGTATTGCCGCACAATATGGTCTCGGATATGGTGCAGGGTTTGGCTTTGGGGGGAGCGGCGGATTTTGGGGATAATGCTATTATTCGCCGATAGGTGAAATGTTCTTTGACTTACTGATAAGAGGCTTCCCAATCCGAAAGCCAGCGCCAATGAAATCCTTTCAATGTGCGAGTTGGTTTTCGAATGCATTCATATATTCCTCCGATGTGAAATCCGTGTAATTGATGGGCTTCGGATGCTGTTTTATATTTTGCAACCAATATTCCATTTTTAATCTGGACAATTGGCTTTCTGTTTTTCTTGTTGGGTATTCTTCGTGCTTTTGCTGCACACTCTCTTGTGACAGGGTTAAGCATGTTCATTGAACGAGTACACCAACGAAGATTACGTGCCACATTGTTCGTCCGGTTCCCATCTATATGGTCTACATATGCATAGTTATTAGGATTGGGGATGAACGCTTTAGCAACAAGCCTATGGACTAATTCAGTCTTATCTACTCCGTGTAGGGATGTAAGTCTAACTCTCAAATATCCTCCCCGATTTGGGCGAGGAGTTAATATGCGAGGTTTAGTCATCCAACTATTGTTATTACCTCCGCTCACGCGATGGGATAGCGATGAAACCCTACCATAATCAGATACCGCGAAATAGCCGAGCGTACCATCAATAATACGCCATTCTTCTCCTTCGAGAGCAACACTCTCTATGAATTCCCGATTTGTCATTGCCAAACAATTTAGTGGTGCCAAACGAGAAAAAGAGGGAAGGACGTTTGGCAAGCCCTTATCAGTTGGTCATGACTCCAACCTATCCCGATGTAAAATTAGTTATAATAACTTAAAATACAAAAATATGGCAGTATTCCCATTTCAGTATGTTAACCGCAGAGGCATACCGGTACTAAAAACTACAGGCGTGACAGTGGAAACCACAGGGGTTGTGTTTTCCTTTCCCAACCACGCATTTGCAAATTCGTGGTACCGGGGACTCGTGCTGGTTGAGTTGGTACAGGAAATCCCTGCCGGCACAACGGGAACACTTCCCGTGCTGTTTGAAACCAACGGGCAAAATAAGAATCTGACGACGTACAACGGAGCAAATGTTACAGTATCGGATATTCCGGGGTCAGGGGTATACCAGATATGGTATGACAAGCAGACCGATACTTTGCAATTGATGACCGGTGCCGTCTGAATTAAAAAAACAATTAACCGAAAGACGGGGAGGAGGGCTCCTTCTCCCCTATCTTTCACAAATCATTAACCAAGATGTTTCAGAACTTGAGAAAAGGCTCCTTAGTCTACGTTTTCGACAACAGGGAACAGCCTAAGTTTTATACAGCCAACGTAAAAGATGTATCGGCACCGTATTTCCCGCCCCAAAAGCCTGGGCAATTCTCGCCGATGCCGCAATTCATCAACATCTCGATAGAGGGCAACGAGCCTTGGGGCGTCCCTATGCAAGCGGACATCGTTTCGAAAGACGGCCTTACCGTAGCGACAACACGTGAAGTGTTGAAACCGACCATCATGGAGGCACAGCAGGCAAGCCGTGACATCGTGGAATCATTCGACAGGCACAAAGCCAACCTGAAGGTCTACGATGAGATCCTGATGCAGCTCGATCCCGAAGCTGCGCGTTCAAAAGAGCTCGAAGCCGAAAACAGGGAGTTGCGGAAGATGCTCGCTGACATGAACGAACGGCTGAGCCAGATACCGACGGCGGAAGAACTGAGGAGCCTTGTCAAGTCTGAACCACCTGCAAAAACAAAGTAACTATGGGTTGGAGAATCATAGGTGAAGGCCGTGGCGGCTTCGGCGGCCACGAAGAGGAGATGGAGCGAGAGCTCCGACGCGCCTACGAAGAAGGCTTTGAAGAAGGCCGGCGTGAAGGCCGTGGCGGATACGGTGAGCGTGGCGGATACGGACAAGGTGGCGGCTACGGCGAACGTGGCGAGTATGACCGCGGCGGGTATGAGTATGACGACGCCTACGGCGAACGCCGTGGCGTAAGGGGTACAGGCCCCTATTCGCGGTATCGCAGGCGGTAAACCGGAGGGAGGGGGCCGCAGTGCCCTCTCCTATTTTAAATCGAAAAATATGGACAGGTTAGATACACATGAAAACTTCCCGGCAGGGTTCCGGGAATATCTCGAAAATTACGGTTGGCACTTTTCAAAGAAGATGTGCGAATTCGCCGTTTCCCGCATGAAGGACAGGAACGGCAAGAAGATCGAGCCCTATTCTAAGGATAAGGTGGATGCGCTGCTCAAGCAGTACAGCATCGAACTCAAAAAGGACAAGGGCTATGATTGCGTGTACGTCTGCAACATGGCATTGGCGGACTATTTCGGGTCGTCGATACCCAATCCACAATACCTGGCGATGTTCATACGTGACTATATCGACGATGAAGACGGATACGACGGCTTGCCATTTACACGTTACTATGCCGATACCATCGGCTCGGGAACACCCATCCTGTGGGAAGAGATGATGTAGCCATGGAAGAATATCCCCAGATCAGCGAATTCACAAACGACAACGACGAAATCGATGAAAAATATCGCAACGCTCGTCCGTAACCTGCCTGCCGACAAGTACCAGGAACTGGCCGGGGCGGTGAACGACGTATTCGAGAACAAGCGCTTCAACCGGGCACAACGCAGAAGGCTGGCGCGAAACTGGCGCAAGTACGGAAAAAGGGAGGAAAAATGAAGATTCGGGACTTGAGTATTCACAAGTATGGTTGGACGTTGCGCATATATTATACCGTGACGTGCTACTATACGGGAGAAATACTCAAGTCCCTTACCGACATCGGATGCCCCGATACGGTTCTTCATCGCGTACAGGGGAATATGGTGAAGTGCGAAATGGATACGGGATTCACCTACTCCAACAAGGAGCATCGGCAAAGTGTCATCGTAATAGGGATGCACTCCTCGCCGTGGGAATTTCTCAACAGCTTTGAGCACGAACTGCGGCACCTCGTGGACGATATAGCCCTTACTCTCGGCCTGCCGATGGCCGGGGAAGAGGTAGCATACCTTACCGGCGAAATAAACCAGGCGCTATGGGAAGATGTGCACCAATTCACCTGTTGTAAATGTAATGGACATGGAAAAAGATGACACACAATACTGGATGGCGATGCTCGAAGTGAGCGAATGCTGCGCACCCATATTCGCTGCCGTCGTATGCGAGTTGATGAATACGATGTAGTTATATTTCCGGGATTAAATCAACGGCTTCACGCTTCTTTTCGTCAATGATTTTTGCGTATATCTGAGTTGTTTGGATATTAGTATGACCGAGCAACTTAGATACAGTGTATATATCTGTCTTATAAGTTATTAGCAATGTTGCAAAAGTGTGACGCGACACATGATAAGTCACATGTTTTTTTATGCCCGCTTTTTTAGCCCATTTATCTAAATATTTCTCAATCACCCATACCATTGGGAGAGAAAATATAATCCCGGTCTCACATTCTGTTTGAGGCAACTGATTTAAGGCATTTGCAGAAAGGGGCACCCAAATTGGCGTGCCTGTTTTTTGCTGTATTACGCGCACTTGCCTTTTATCGTCATCTATCCATTCAATATCTTCCCATCTTAATTTCTGAATGTCCGACAAGCGCAACCCACAAAAGCAACTGAATAAGAATGCCCTTTTAACCATATCATATTCGCAGGGCGTGTTAATCAACTTTTTGATTTCCTCCATCACAAGAAACGTGCGCGGTTTATTTTCGGCTTCTGGACGGTCTTCTGCCGATATGGAATCAGCAGGATTTTTTTCGATAACCCCCTCTTTGACAGCCCTATTCAAAGCTGTAGATAATACTTGAAAATACAGCGCCCTGGTTGCGCCAGTTAATAACTTTCCTCCACGCCCTCGGACTTTGTTAAGGTATTCAATATACCCCTGCAAATATTGCTTGTCAACCTGTTTGAATGTAATTTTGTTGCCAGAGTATGCCACCAGATGATTTATTGAATTCTTGATGCTCTGAGCATACATCCTCCCTCCCTTTTCCAGGTATCGTGCCGATTCGGATTGCAGATAATCAATAAAACGTAACTTAACCTGCGCCTTTGAATTAGAAAAACCAAGAGAGCGATTCTGCATTTCAACGATTTTTTCAGATTTTATAGCATTCGCCAAGCTAAGCGTCTCTTTATTTTTTATCCTATCAGCATTCGAGTGTTCTGGGATAAGATATAAATGTAAAAAATCATAAACACGATGGCCAGACTGGTAAATGTCAAGATATAAAGAAATATTCCCATTCTTTAATAGTTTGCGTCTTAATTTGACTGGCTCTTTAATCTTTGCAGTAGTCATGGGTAATGAGTTTACCGCGAAGATAGTAATAATTTGAATTTAGAGTAACAAACGAGTAACAAATTGACGACAAGTAACAACAATATGACGATAGAGAATACACTAAAAATCACATTGTCAAAAATAAGCAAAGCCCCATAAAACAGGGGCTTTACTTGTCATTTGTTAATTAGTATTTGTCGTGAGTTTGCTGCATTGATTTACGAGCCGAAGTTGTCGTAGAGGATATTCTCCGACGGCACTCCGAGGTCGTCCAGCATCTTGACCACCGACGCGATCATCATCGGGGGGCCGCACATGAGGTAGATGCAGTCCTCGGGCGCCTGGTGGTTCTTGAGGTAATTCTCATAGAGCACGTTATGCACGAAGCCCGGGGTGTATTTCACGCCCGCGGCATCCGCCTCGGGATCGGGACGGTCGAGCGCCAGGTTGAACTTGAAATTGGGGAACTCCTTTTCGATGGCATGGAACTCGTCCACATAGGGAGCCTCCTTCAGCGCACGGGCACCGTACCAGAACGACACGGGGCGCTTGGTCTTTTCGGTCTTGAACAGATGCATCAGGTGGCTGCGCATCGGGGCCATACCGGCACCGCCGCCGATGAAGATCAGCTCCTGCGTGTCGGGCAGGTTGTCCGGCAGGAAGAACTCGCCGTAGGGGCCCGAGATCGTCACCTTGTCGCCCGGCTTGCGGGAGAAGATGTACGACGAGCAGATACCCGGGTTCACCTTCATGAACCCGCCCGTAGCCTTGTCGAACGGCGGCGTGGCGATACGGATGTTGAGCATGATGATATTGCCCTCGGCCGGGTGGTTGGCCATCGAGTAGGCACGGAACGTAGCCTCGGGGTTGGTCGTAACCAGATCCCACATCTTGAACTTGTCCCAGTCGGCACGGTAGGCCTCGTCGACGTCCATGTCCGAGAACTTGATGGCATCGTATTTCGGGATGTCGATCTGGATGTAGCCGCCGCTGCGGAACTTGAGGTTCTCGCCTTCGGGCAGCTTGACGACGAACTCCTTGAGGAAGGTCGAGATATTGCGGTTCGAGACCACGGTGCACTCCCACTTCTTGACGCCGAGCACGGCTTCGGGAACCTGTATCTTGAGGTTCTCCTTCACCTTGACCTGGCATCCCAGGCGCCAGTGCTCCTTGGCCATCTTGCGCGTGATGAAACCGGTCTCGGTGGGCAGGATGTCGCCGCCGCCCTCGATCACCTGGCATTTGCACATGCCGCACGAACCGCCGCCGCCGCAGGCCGAAGGCAGGAAGACCTTGTTGTTGGCCAGCGTTGCGAGCAGCGTCGAGCCGCTTTCGGTCGTAATGACCTTCTCGCCGCCGTTGATGTCGATCGTAACTTCACCCGACGAGGTCAGTTTGGCCTTTGCAAAGAGAAGCAGCCCCACCAACAGAAGGGTCACCACCAGAAAGGCAATGATTGCAACTATAATAGTCAATTCCATTTTTTCCGAATCTCTTTTAAGGTTAGAACTGAATACCCGAGAAGATCATGAAGGCGATACCCATCAGGCCGGTGATGATAAACGCGATACCGGGGCCCCTGAGCGCCGCGGGAATCTGCGAGTAGGTCGTCTTCTCGCGGATGGCGGCCATCATGACGATGGCGAGCCACCAGCCCAGGCCGGAGCCAAGGCCGTAGACGACCGACTGCCAGAGCGACGTCAGCTCCAGCGCATCGACCTTCTGCTGCATGAAAAGCGAGCCGCCCATGATAGCGCAGTTCACGGCGATCAGCGGCAGGAAGATACCCAGCTGGCTGTAAAGCGTCGGCGAGAACTTCTCGACGGCCATCTCCACCAGCTGCACGAAAGCGGCGATGGTGGCGATAAAGACGATAAACGTCAGGAAGTCCAGGTTCACATCGGGCAGCCCGGCCCACGAAAGGGCACCTGCCTTGAGTACGAATTCATACAGGAGGTAGTTCAGCGGCACGGTCATCACCATCACGAACGTAACGGCGGCGCCGAGGCCGAGGGCCGTTTTTACGCTCTTCGAAACGGCGATGTAGGAACACATGCCGAAGAAGAACGCGAAGACCATGTTGTCGATAAAGATCGACCGGATAAAGATATTCAATGATTCCATACGTTACCCTCCTATTTTTCCTGTAAATCCTTATTGCGCGAACGGTGCACCCAGATGATGCAGCCCACGATGATCAGCGCCATCGGCGGGAAGAGCATAAGCCCGTTGTTGTAGTACCAGCCGCCCTCGGCCGCATACCAGCTCTCGGGAATGATGCGCCAGCCCATCAGGGTGCCCGAGCCGAAAAGCTCGCGGAAGAAAGCCACGATCACCAGGATCAGGCCGTACCCCAGGCCGTTGCCGATACCGTCGAGCAGCGACGCCCACGGTTTGTTGGCCAGTGCGAAAGCCTCGATACGTCCCATGACGATACAGTTGGTGATGATAAGGCCGACATAGACCGACAACTGCTTCGACACCTCGTAGACATAGGCTTTGAGCACCTGGTCGACCAGGATTACCAGCGCGGCGATGACCACCAGCTGCACGATGATGCGGATGCGCGAAGGCACGCCGTTGCGCAGCAGCGACATCACCAGATTCGAGAAACCCGTGACGACGGTCACCGAAAGCGCCATGACGATAGCGGGCTTGAGCTGCACGGTGACGGCCAGCGCCGAACAGATACCCAGGATCTGCACGATGACCGGGTTGTTCGCGGAGAACGGCCCCGTCAGGAACTTCATATTCTTAGCCGAAAACAAAGGCTCTTTTTCTTGCTTACTCATTGTTTCCTACATTTTCTTCGTTAGACTCATCCCGCACGGGGGCAAACACGACATCCTCGATTGCGGCCTTGCGCTTGGCTTCGAGCAGCGGCAGGTAGTGGTGCAGGCTGTTGTAAAGCATCGCCGTCACGCCGTCCGAAGTCTTCGTACCGCCCGAAATGGCGTCCACTTCGTGCTCGGGATCCTGTGCGCCGCCCTTACGCAGCTTCACGGAAACGAACTCGTCGCCCTTGAAGATTTTCTTGCCGACGAACAGCGCCTGGTATTTCGGCGTGGCGATCTCGGCACCCAGGCCCGGGGTCTCGCCCTTGTGGGCCATGATGATACCGGCCATCGTGTCCATATCCTTTTCGAGCGCCACATAGCCCCAGACCGGGCCCCAGAGACCGGTACCCGTAACCGGGATCACCACACGACCGTCCTTGGCCTCGAACACGGGGAATTTGCCGTCGTCGAAAGCGCCCTGCAAGTCCTTGAGCAGTTCGAATACGTCCTGTCCCTCGACCTTCTCGCCCCGGGCGTCGACGACGTAGGCGTCGATGAAGGTATCGTAATCCTGATCCTGCGCCGAGAGCGACGAGAGGATCGAGGATTTCTTTTCGTTCAGCTCGTTGGCATACTGGCGCTTCTGGAGCGAGAGTGCCGCCACGGCGAGCAGCGTCGCCACGATCACGACCATCACGGTCGAATACATTATAATATATGCGTTGCCGTTCTTGTCGCTCAGCATCCCCTTCTTCTTCGCGTCCTCGATCTCGACGAACGCCGAAGCGGGAGCCGCGCAAACGGGGCATGTTTCGGGAGCGGCCTTCCCTTCGTGGATATAGCCGCAGACTGTGCATTTGAATTTTTTCGTTGCCATATATCTCCCCTATTTCGCCAGTTTAACACGTTTCTTTCTGCGCGAGATGTTCGCCTCGACCACGTAGTAGTCCACCAGCGGAGCCAGCGCATTCATAAAGAGGATCGACAGCATCATGCCCTCGGGATAGGCCGGGTTGACCACGCGGATCAGCACTGCCAGCGCACCGGTCAGCAACCCCACGATATACTTGCCCGTATTGGTCTGGGCCGAGGTCACAGGGTCGGTGGCCATGAAGACGGCACCGAATGCGAAACCGCCGATGATCAGGTGGTACCATGCCGGATAGGTCGTCACACCGATCGCCTGGAAGAAATAGCCCATCGCCAGCCCGCCGACGAATACCGAAACCATCGTGCGCCACGAAGCGACGCCCGTGAACAGGAGGATCGCGGCGCCCAGGAGGATCGCCAGCGTCGAGGTCTCGCCGATACACCCCGGAATGAAACCGAGGAAGGCATCCATGGCCGAGTAGCCCATCTGGCCCGTGGTGCTCAGGTTTTCGAGTGCCGTGGCGCCCGAGAAGCCGTCCACCACGCCCTCGCCCGAGGAGAGCCCTGCGATCCACACCGTAGCGCCCGACATCGAGGGCGTATAGGCGAAGAACGCGAAGGCGCGAGCCAGCAGCGCGGGGTTGAAGACGTTCATACCCGTACCGCCGAACACCTCCTTGCCGAAGATGACCGAGAAGGCCGTGGCCAGCGCCACCATCCACAGCGGGATGTCCACCGGCATGATCATCGGGATCAGCAGGCCCGTCACGAGGAAACCTTCGTTGACCTCGTGGCCGCGGGCCTGTGCGAAGGCGAACTCGATGCCCAGGCCGACGACGTACGAAACGACGATGATGGGCAGCACCTTGAGGAACCCGAACCAGAGAGAAGCCCAGAATTCGGGCTGCACGCCCTGCGAGAGGAAATGCAGGTAACCCGTGTTATAGAACCCGAACAGGAGCGCCGGCATCAGGGCGACGACCACCATGATCATCGTACGCTTCATATCGTTGCAGTCGCGTATGTGCGCGCCCTTCTGCGTCGTGGTGTTCGGTACGAACAGGAATGTCTCGAACGCATCGAACGTCGACTCCAGGAAGCCCAGCTTGCCACCCTTGGTGAACGTGGGCTTGATCTTATCTACCAAATTGCGTAATGCGCTCATCGTTATGCCTCCTTAATCATTAAGTTAATACCGTCGCGGATGATCTGCTGTATCTCGATCTTCGAGGGGTCTACGAATTCGCACAGGGCGAAATCCTCCTCTACGACCTCGTAGATGCCGAGGTTCTCCATCTTGTCGATGTCGCCGGCAAGGCAGGCCTTCAGCAGGTACATCGGGTAAATGTCCATCGGCAGGTACTGCTCGTAGAGCCCCGTCACGACGAACGGGCGCTCGCCGCCGTTCATGTTGGTGTCGAGGTCGTAGGCCTTCTTCGGGCAGAGCCACGAGAAATAGGAGCGCGATACGGAGAACTTGTTGAAACGGGGCATCGCCCAGCCCAGCAGCTCGTACTTGTCGCCCTCGGGGATCACCGTGAGCTGATTGGCATAGAAACCGAGGAAGCCGTCGGCCGGAGTCTTCGTGCCGGTGAGCACGTTGCCCGAGATGATGCGTACATGGTCGCCCTCCTTTTGGGGTTTCACGTTGCCCCGGAGGATCGAATCGACCCTGGCGCCCGCGACGACGCGGCAGTACTGCGGTTTTTCGATCTCAGAGCCGGCTACGGCGATGATCTTCGTCATGTCGACGCGGCCTTCGTTGAACAGGCGGCCGATGATGGCCAGATCCTGGATATTGACCGTCCACACGACGTCGCCCTTGTTCACGGGGTCGATGTGGTGGATCTGAACGCCGACATTGCCCACGGGATGCTTGCCCGCGAAGGTGTGCAGCTCGGCACCCTTGAGCATGGGCATCTGCCCCTCGGCCTTGGCACGCACCGTGAGGTGCACTTTGCCCGGCGTGAGCCGGCGCATCACCTCGATGCCGGCCTGGAGGTTCTTCTGCTCGTTGCAGAGCACGAAGTTGTAATCCGGGGCCAGCGGCGCGGAGTCGAAGGCGGAAATGAAAACGGCCTTCGGCGTGTCGTTCGGGTCGGCGATGATGCCATAGGGCCGCTGCACGATCATCGGCCAAAGGCCCGAACGGAGCAGCAGTTCAACAATCTCCTCGCGGGACGCTTTCTGGAGGTCGGGCTTGGCGAACTCCTCGTAGCTCTGCGTGGCATCCGGCGTTACGGTTACGGAGAGCACCTTGCGCTTCTCCCCGCGGTTGACGGCAGCAACCGTCCCGCTGACAGGCGACGTGAAGAGGACACGCTCGCTGTACTTGTTGAAGAACAGCGGCGTACCGGCTTTCACCTCATCGCCTACCTTAACCAGCAACTTGGGAGTCACGCCTTCGAAATCGAGCGGCGAGAGGGCATACTCCGAAGCCTGCGGCGCGTCGGCCAGAGACTCCTGGGCCTTTCCCCGGAGATTGATGTCGAGACCCTTGCGTAGTGTAATGATTTTCGACA
>OGUL01000629.1_pt1 | contig 37706 bp, 23 predicted proteins | sample 1553651 | NCBI WGS metagenome assembly OGUL01 (sample SAMEA2580048, study PRJEB22360) | human gut metagenome | biome: human gut; feature: human-associated habitat; material: faeces | place: Denmark | collected 2008/2010
TCGATCAAAATAATTTGAATAATTACATGTACCCTACCTCTGGTACAGATTGTTCCGTATTAGGGCTATTGGCGTATGGAAAAGAACGATTCAAGCCATATAACTCGAATTTGCAACCACATAGCAAACAGACACTTTCGTGGTTACAGATAGAAGGAAATATTCATACCTATTTCCCTTTGGGAAATAAATTCGTGTTGGGTGTTCGGGGAAAAGCCGTGGTATCGAGTAAAGGACTGTTGAGTAATTATACTTCCACACTAATCCAAGCACCGGCATTTACTCCTACTCCGCATAGTAAAACTATCTTCAATCCAGCTTTCCGTTCCACACAATATTTGGCGGCGGGAGTGATACCCATCTGGAAAATCATGAATAATTTGCAATTTCGCAATGAGTTCTATGTTTTTGCTCCATTTCGGCAGATTTACGAAGGTGAAAATATGGTTCCCTATTATGGAAAAGCCTTTACGAAGTATCATTTTATGGGCGAGAGTTCCTTAGTGCTCGACCTCTCTTTCGCTTCGATTAGTCTTTATGCCAATTACTATGATTATCCAGCACGTAACTGGAACTTCGGTATAAATATCGGTCTGTTGGTATTCAGTCCTAAATTCTTGGAATAAGAAAAAATCTATTTATCTGAAAATGGGTACGATAGAAAAAAATCATATATTGGAGGTAAAAAAATAAGATAAAAAGATACGTCGGAATAAAATTATTCCTATCTTTGCAACCGCAAACGGCTCCGTAGCTTAACTGAATAGAGCATCTGACTACGGATCAGAAGGTTACAGGTTTGAATCCTGTCGGAGTCACAAAAAGGGTCCCATATAATCTATATGAGACCCTTTCTTTTTGGAATTCTGTCCTTATTTTTAGCTCTCTTATTTCCGATTTCGTCGGAATAAGAGGGGATTTAATGTTCGTCTAAAATCTCGTTACTATCTTCTTCGCTATTTCCGTCGTCTTTTTGAGAAGCCGGTTTAACCACCCATGCGCTCAATTCATATAATGCATATAAGGGAACGAATACGACAGACAAAGTAAATGGGTCGCTCGATGGTGTGATAAACGCAGCTAATATAAGTAGTATGACGATAGCATGTCGGCGATAAGTTTTGAAAAAACGTCTTGTAATAAGCCCCATGTTCGACAACAACCAGCACAGCAGGGGTAATTCGAATACGAGTCCCATAATAAAATTAAGTGTGAGGAAGTTGCTCATGTATGAGTCCAGTGAGATTTGGTTAGGAACCATTTCGCTCACTTGGTACTCTGCCAAAAAACGCAACGTTAACGGAAATACAAGAAAATATCCCACTCCGATACCGATAAAGAACATGATATTTCCTGCGAGAAATGCCCCTCTGGCATGTCGTTTTTCGCCGGCGTATAATCCCGGACTGACGAAAGTCCACAGTTGATAGATGACATATGGAAACGCAAACAACAAGGCAATCCACATGGATGTGCTCATGTGGATAAAAAACTGGGAAGCTAATTGTATATTGATAAGTTTTACCTCGAAATGGTCGTTGCAAAAATCCGGTAAGATGGACGTGTGTTGGCTCAGGTCACAAAGTAGCCGATATAATATGAAATCAGAATGACAGGGCGCAAGGATAATGCTGTCGAATATTCGAGGCATGAGAGTAAAAAACACGACCGATAAGAGGATAATTGCACCGACCGAGCGTAGTATGACTCTGCGCAGGTCATCGACATGATCCCAAAAACTCATCTCTTTCAGCTCGTTATCCATGAATGTGTCGTGGCTCTACAAGTGTGGTAAAACCGAGAAATATCATTTATACATGAGAATGCAGAAATGATAATGATTATAATTATAGTGAACGATCGAGTAATTATTTCCCTTCTTCCTTTTTCTGTTCCTCGTTTTTGGAGACCGGAGCATTTATTTCCTCTTCGATTTCGTTCATTCCCTTTTTGAAACTACGTACACCCTTCCCGATACCGTGCATCAATTCCGGTATTTTTCTACCTCCAAAAAGAAGTAAAACCACTACCAATATAACAATAAGCTCTGTCGTACCGAGGTTCCCGAAGAGTAAAAGTATCGCAGAAAATGTGTTCATTTATTTTATTGTTTAAGTATTATTTCGTTCAATGGGAACAAAATAAGAAAGAATATTTGTATAATACAACAAATCTATATCAAAATTGATTAACTTTGCAGCGATTTTTGAATAAGGAAAATTTTCCGTAATTAAAAAAGAAGAAAATGAAAGCATTTGTATTTCCCGGACAAGGGGCGCAATTTGTAGGTATGGGAAAAGACCTCTACGAAAATAACCCCGTAGCCAAAGAGATGTTCGATAAGGCCAACGAGATATTGGGCTTCAATATCACCGACCTGATGTTTAACGGAACAGACGAAGATTTGCGTCAGACCAAAGTTACTCAGCCTGCTATATTCCTGCACTCGGTAATTTTGGCAAAAACGATGGGTGACGATTTTAATCCCGATATGGTAGCCGGTCACTCGTTGGGTGAATTTTCGGCATTGGTAGCCGCCGGAGCACTTTCTTTCGAGGACGGTTTGCGTCTTGTCTCGGCTCGTGCGCAGGCTATGCAGAAAGCTTGTGAAAAAACACCGTCGACGATGGCGGCTGTGTTGGCTTTACCCGATGCGAAAGTAGAGGAATTGTGCGCTTCGGTAACCGAAGGTGTCGTGGTTCCTGCCAATTATAATTGCCCGGGACAAATCGTTATATCGGGTTCTATCGAAGGTGTAGATGCTGCTTGTGCAAAGATGTTGGAGGCCGGTGCGAAACGGGCTTTGAAACTCAAAGTGGGTGGTGCTTTCCATTCTCCGCTGATGGAGCCGGCTCGTGCTGAATTGGCAGATGCCATCGCTCATACCGATTTCCATGCTCCGAAATGTCCTGTTTATCAGAATGTGAATGCAGAACCTCAAACCGATCCTGAAACGATCAAGAAGAACCTTATCGCTCAATTGACCGCTCCGGTACGTTGGACACAAACTGTCCAAAACATGATCGCCGCCGGAGCCGATACGTTTGTCGAGGTAGGACCGGGAGCTGTGCTGCAAGGTTTGGTAAAGAAAATTTCGTCGGAAGTAGCGACTTCGGGAATCCAGTAAGTCGTACTACAATATTAGTAAAAGAGCGGCAACTTTCGTTACCGCTCTTTTTTTGTTTCCGGTTTATCGGGAAAATCGCTTTCTGATAAATTTGTTTTGCACATTAAGCGGTGAGGGAGTTTGGCGAGAAAAGTAAACATGTTTGCTTTGTCTTTCTCTCACCTTGTACTATCTTTGCAAAGTTGCGAAGACGGGCTGTGGTTCGGCATAATCAAATAAATTTGCTTCTGCGCTCACCTTGCACTATCTTTGCATAATCAAAAGAATTGTGATATGAACCTCTTCAATGATTTTCTGAATACTATTTCGGATACAGAGGTTACGACGACCTCGGCTATATTCAAGTTGATGCTGAGTTTGTTGTTGGGGGGTATCGTGGGCTTTGAGCGAAAGCGGAAAGGCCAAGTAGCGGGTGCTCGTACATTTGCGCTCATCTCTATGGGTGCAACGTTGGCGATGATTATCTCTATCTATATTCCACAGGTTTATTTGGGATTGAAAAACGGAGACCCGGGACGAGTTGCCGCACAAGTGATTACAGGTGTCGGTTTCTTGGGTGCGGGAGCCATCATTCAAACAAAAGGTTCGATACGAGGCCTGACCACAGCTGCCGGTATTTGGATGGTGGCGGCTTTGGGTTTGGCAGTAGGTGTAGGTCTTTATGTTATTGCGATTATTTCGACCATATTGATATTGTTCACGTTGGTGAGTTTGGAACAATATGAACGTCGGACGAATTTAGACCGGGAAGGAAAAATTATACATTTGAAAGCGACCGAGATTGTCGAGGATTTGACCCGGTATGAAAAATTATTGGGTGAGTATAAGGTTTCGTTACACAATGTGTTGGTAGAATATAATTATTCGGAACAGAAGACCGATTTGAAATTTATCGTTTTGTCTCGGTCTACGACCGATTTTGTTTCTCTTTTTTCCCATATGCGTAATATTTACCGAACGGAATATATTTCACTTCAAAACGAGATTTGATTATGGAATTGGATGCCCTCATTACCGATTTGGCTCTTATTTTGATTGTGGCTGGGGTAGTGACATTACTTTTCAAGAAATTGAAACAGCCCGTTGTATTGGGTTATATTGTTGCCGGTTTTTTAGTGGGTCCCAATTTCGTTTTTTTCCCTACTATAGTAGATGAGGGTGATATAAATTTATGGGCAGAACTGGGTATCATTGTACTTCTGTTTTCTTTGGGATTGGAATTCAGCTTTAAAAAACTTTTTCAAGTAGGGGCATCGGCCGTTCTTACAGCGCTAGTCGTTGTATCGGGTATGATGCTGGCAGGCTACGGAGCCGGTCGGTTATTACATTTTACGTATCTCGACAGTATCTTTTTGGGAGCCATGTTATCTATGTCGTCGACGACGATTATCATCAAGGCCTTTACCGATTTGAATTTACGCAAGAAGGCTTTTACGAATTTAGTTTTTGGAGTGTTGATTGTAGAAGATTTGTTTGCCGTGGTGATGATGGTGGTACTTTCTTCTATTGTCGTGAAGAACTCGTTCGAAGGGGCGGAACTGTTGGAGAGTATCGCTAAATTGGTCTTTTTCCTGATTATTTGGTTTGTTGTGGGGATCTCCATATTACCCCTGATTCTGAAAAAAACACGTAAGTTTTTAAATGACGAGACTTTGTTGGTCGTTTCTATGGGGCTCTGTTTGGGTATGGTCGTTTTGGCTACTTATGCCGGATTTTCTTCGGCTTTGGGAGCTTTTGTCATGGGATCTATATTAGCCGGTACGAACGAAGCCGAACGGATAGAGAAAGTCGTTCAACCGGTAAAGGACCTGTTTGGAGCCATATTTTTCGTATCGGTAGGTATGTTGGTCAGCCCGGCGGCTCTCAGTCAATATGCATTGCCTATCTGTTTGCTCTCTATTGTTGTTATTGTAGGACAGATATTCTTCGGTACGGTGGGTATGTTGGCTTCGGGACAGACTTTGAAAATATCAATACAATCGGGGTTCAGTTTATCTCAAATCGGTGAGTTCGCTTTTATTATAGCCTCGTTGGGAATGTCGTTGAATGTGATCGACAAATTTCTGTATCCGATAGTTGTGGCAGTATCGGTGATAACTACTTTTTTGACTCCTTATTGTATTCGGTTGGCCGACCCTGCTTATAGTTGGATTGAGCGACGTTTGCCGGAGAGGTGGCTTGCAGCTATCGACCGTTATAGTCAGAGCCGAACCGAAATAAAGCCTCATAAGGCAGTATGGAAAGAGGCTATTGCACAATATTTGTGGAGAGTACTGCTTTATTCGTCGCTGATCGTAGCGATAATTATGGTCTCTAAAATGTGGTTTATACCGTTGATGGTGGAAATTTTGCCTGAGTGGGGGCGTATGATCGCCGCTATCGTAACTTTTGTAGTGATGTCGCCGTTCTTGTGGGCTTTGATGGTTAAGGAGGTAAGCATGTCCTTGATAAGGAAATTGGGAGAGGGGAGTGTAAACCGGGTTCCATTGACTTTGATGATAGTTTTCCGCATATTGCTGGCTTTGTTTTTCGTTATATATTATCTTTCTATCGTCCACTCTCAACGTACCGGTGTGTTGTTGGGACTGGGCATATTCATTGTTGTTCTCATTTTATTGTCTAAGCGCATACAGAAGCAGTTCATGCGTATCGAAAATATATTTATGGATAACTTGAACGAAAGGGAATTGCGAAAGACAGGACGGAATACGAGCTTGGTGAGCGATATGCATTTGGCCTATATGGATGTAAATGCTGACTGTCCGTTTGCCGGGCGTCGCCTAATGGATTCCGATTTACGCAAAGAATATGGAATCAATGTCGTAAGTATTCAGAGGGGAACTCGGCGAATCAATATCCCGAAGGGGGAAACCCGAATTTTCCCAGGAGATACGATCGGTGTTATTGGAACAGATGATCAGATTCAATCTTTGCTTACCGTAGTGGAAGGTAGTGAATCGCCCGAAGAGGAAACCGATAACAGGGAAGTCACATTTACGCATGTTGTTGTTCCCGGGAATTCGCCGTTGATCGGGCAAACGAGCTCGTCGTTGAGCATTCGTAATAAGAATAATTGCCTCGTTGTGGGAATAGAACGTGCAGACGGAACATTTCATCAGCCCGACGGACAAACTTGTTTTGAGGCGCACGATGTGATTTGGCTTGTCGGGGAGCCGGATAATATCAAACAGTTGATTCAGGATAAAATAGAAAATCATATACAACATACATAAAGACCTACGATTATGCAGGAAAAAATTATTATTCTCGATTTCGGTTCTCAATACACGCAGTTGATTGCCCGTCGGTTGCGGGAGCTGAACACGTATTGCGAAATCTTGCCGTACAATAAATTCCCTTACGGAGAAGAGGGAATTAAAGGAGTGATTCTCTCGGGGAGTCCCTATTCGGTGAACGATCCTAATGCCCTTTTTGTCGATTTGAGTCGTATCCGTGGTGTCTATCCGGTACTTGGCGTTTGTTACGGGGCGCAATTTTTGGCTCATACGTCGGGGGGAAAGGTCGAGTCTGCCGATACCCGGGAATATGGTCGTGCCAATTTGGCTTGGCATGATGAGAACGATCCCCTCATGCGCGGTGTGCGGGAGAATTCCACCGTATGGATGTCGCATGGCGATTCTATTACGGTAATTCCCTCTACCTTCACCCTTGTGGCCAGTACCCATGAAGTAAAGACAGCGGCTTTTCATATCGAGGGCGAACCGACATGGGGTGTACAGTTCCACCCAGAGGTATATCACAGTGAAGACGGCACGCTTCTGCTGACGAATTTCGTACGTGATATCTGTCACTGTGATATGGACTGGACACCGGCATCGTTTATCGAACATACGGTAGCGGAATTAAGTACGAAATTGGGAGACGATAAAGTGGTATTGGCTTTGTCGGGAGGTGTCGATTCTACTGTGGCTGCCGTGTTGCTTAACAAGGCGATCGGTAATCACCTTACCTGTATCTTCGTCGATAACGGTTTGTTGCGGAAAAACGAGTTTGAGAGCGTTCTTGCCAACTACAAGGATATGGGGCTCAATGTCTTGGGCATAGATGCTAAGGATTATTTTTACGAACAGTTGAAGGGGGTGATCGAGCCGGAAAAGAAACGGAAAATTATCGGTAAAGGTTTTATCGATATTTTCGATCGCGAGGCTCGTAAGCTGACCGATATAAAATGGTTGGCGCAAGGTACTATTTATCCCGACGTGATCGAATCGCTTTCGATTACGGGTATGACTATCAAATCGCACCATAATGTGGGAGGATTACCCGAGAAGATGAATTTGAAACTGGTGGAGCCGTTGCGTCTGCTGTTTAAAGACGAGGTGCGCCGGGTCGGTCGGGAACTGGGTATCAGCGAGAAACTCATCGGACGTCACCCTTTCCCCGGTCCCGGATTGGCTGTCCGTATACTTGGAGATATCACACCCGAGAAGGTACATATCTTGCAGGAGGCAGATCATATTTTCATACAAGGACTTATCGACAACGACCTGTATAATAAAGTGTGGCAGGCGGGAGTCGTTTTGTTGCCGGTACAGTCGGTAGGGGTGATGGGCGACGAACGGACATACGAGCGGGCTGTCGCCCTCCGAGCCGTTCTTTCGACCGACGGCATGACTGCCGATTGGGCTCATCTGCCTTATGAATTCCTTGCCAAAGTATCTAACGACATTATTAACAAAGTGCGTGGCGTGAATCGGGTTGTTTATGATATCAGTTCTAAACCGCCTTCGACTATCGAATGGGAATAGTCGATAGATTTCGGGATTTATAAAACGAGCGGAGCCAATTTCCATTTGAGGAAATTGGCTCCGCTTCTGCGTTATGGAGAAAGATTGAATTGTCAAGCGAATTAAAAAAAGAGTTTACTTTATAAATATAAGAGAGTCATTATTTTATTTACTCAACTAATAACTGCATAGCATTCACAACAAACCAAGAGTCAAAACCAATAAAAGTATATGGCTTAGGATTTGTCCCATCTTTAACAAGTACAATCCCATCACTATATGGTTCAAAGGATAAAATTTTTGAAATACTTAGTTTAACTTGTTTTACTCCTAAAAAATAAAGATACTTGTTCGTTACAACAAAAATACCTCGTCCTAATGGGGTTTGGTATTGGTATGCTACCGAATGTCCTTTACTTGCTCCTACATGATAATATACACCCTTACATATTCTCATACTAACACCATTTGAGCCACCAATATATTTATGTCCTGTTTTCTCCTCATATCCTTCTACATTCTTGAAAACCCATAATACATTTTCTTTTTTACCTAACAATAAAGGTAGATTGTCTATTTTAATTCTTTCAACAGTTTTACCCTCTTGTATATCTCTAAGGACTAATGATTGAACCAGTTTTTGATATGAAGTACTATCATATAATGAGGAAGTACCAGATAATGTTGTCTGCTCTATAAAATCACTTATATCATCTTCTTCATCATTATCAATAATGCCATCTTTTAAGTATTTATAGATTTTTTCTTCCAACAAAGAAATGAACGTTGTATTTAGAGTTTCAGAAACAGAATTATCATGTTTAATGATCTTAATCAGATTAGAATACTTATCCGAAATTCTTTCACCATCTTTTAACCCTCTGATATAATTCTCAAAAAATGAAGACCAATATTTTTTATAAATTTCCAATGAAATTATTTTATTCTTTAATTCCACAGGCATAGAAATAAAAAATACAGGAAAAAGGAAATTATTAATTTTGCAATTCCCCGAAAAAATCATATTCATTATTTCAAAGACAATGCCATCAAAATCTTTATCAGTAACATAGCCATTAGCTATGATTTCTGATAATTCTTGTTTTAATTTTAGATAATCTAAAAGTTCTGAACTTTCAAACTTATAGAGTAATATTTCCTTTATTTCTGATAATAACGCAAAATGTTTTAGTTCACATTCTTTATGTTTAGAACTAAAAAGACCTACTGGCTTATGGCAATATTTACATTTCATAATTTTTATCTATTATCTCTGCGAAGATAGTGAATTTAGGAAATTAAACATAAAAATATAAAGAATGAAATTAATAGTGTGACATCAGTTCGCTTATTTAAGAGCACTAAGAGTTAAAGTATTGATATAAAGTTGTAATATTAACTCGTATTTTAACGTTTAAAATCGAGTGGGAATAGTCGATAGATTTCGGATTTTATAAAACAAGCGGAGCCAATTTCCATTTGAGGAAATTGGCTCCGCTTCTGCATTATGGAGAAAGATCGGATTTATTTTTTCTCGGTAAGAGTGAACCGGATTGTACCGGCATTGACTAAATCTTCGTGGGAAATGAATCGTCCTTTATGTTTTTTCCCGTTTACCGTGATACGGTCGGTGTAGATAGCCTTTGGAGAAGGCCGTTCGCACTCGATGACCAGGGTGTCTTGGGTATAATAACGAGGATCAAGATGGAGTATAATCTTGTCGAAGGCAGGAGCTACGAGGGTATAACGGGGTATTCCCGGACAATCGGGATAAAGTCCCATCATACTGAATACGGCCCATGCGGACATTGTTCCTGTGTCGTCATTGCCGGGTATGCCATCGGGTTGATTCTTGAAGTATTTTTTCAAGAGCGAGTTGACTAGCGAGTCTGTTCTCCATTCTTCACCTTTGACTTGGGCAAAAAGGTAGGGGTAAGTGATGTCTGGCTCATTTGCCGGATCGTAAAGATTTTCATCGAACACTTTGCGTAACTTGGCGGCGAATTTCTTTTCTCCTCCCATCAATCGTTTTAGTCCATCGATGTCGTGGGGAACATAGAAGGTGTAATTCCATGCGTTACCTTCGTGGAATCCGGGAGCCGGTTCGAAGTTGAGTCCTTGCAGGGGATCGAACGGTGTGTAGAATGAGCCGTCTGGCAGTATGGGACGCAGTGTCCCGAATTCTTTGCAATAGTAGTGTTTGTAGCCCAACGAACGTTTGGCGAAGGTTTGGGCATCTTCTTTGTGCCCTAAACTTTCGGCGAAGCGGGAGAGTGCGAAATCTGCCAGATAGTATTCAAGGGCGTGGGATACGGAGTTGTCGAATTGCTCGCGTAAGGGTACATATCCCAGTTTCATGTAGTCGTCGTTATCGGTACGCAAGATGTTTTCGCTACCGGGAGCAGTCGCCGATTTTATCATCGCCTCATAGGCTGTTTCTGCGTCGAACTTTTTAAGTCCTCGCAACCATGTGTCTGCTAACATAATGATAGCCGGATCTCCCGACATGGTGAGCGTTTCGTTTCCATAAAGTTCCCAGCGAGGTAACCAACCCCATTCTTTGTACATGTCGATGAGGGTCTGTACCATGTCGAGTTGCTTTTGGGGATAAGCGAGGGTAAAGAATGGGTGTACGTTGCGGAATGTATCCCATAGCGAGAAGACGGTGTAGCGATCGTGCCGGGTGGTGAGTATCTTGTCGCTCTCCATAGCGGGATATTGCCCATTGACATCTTGGAGAATGTTGGGGTGAATAAACATGTGGTATAGTGCCGTATAGAAGATGGTTTTTTGTTCATCGGAACCTCCTTCTACTTCTATTCGGGAGAGTATATCGTTCCATTGATTCCGGGCATCGAGGCACACTTTGTCGAATTGGAATCCTTGCTGCTCACTGTCGAGGTTTTGGCGGGCATTCTCGATGCTGACGAACGATACGCCCATTTGTACTTGAATCTGTTCTCCGGGTTTGGTATCGTAGGAGAAGAATACTCCTATGTCATCGCCCGACATTTCTTTGGTGTACCGGGTGTAGATTTTGTACTTCCCGTTATCGGGATCCCATTCGGCCTCTACACCGGTCATAGGTCTTTGTTTTTTCCAGTATCCCGATTGTAGGGGTTTTTTGTCGACCCGTATCACGAAATAGATAGGGAATACTCCCTGCCGGTTGTAGTAACAAAATCCACCGAGGAGCTTGCTACCTTCGTATTCGGTATCGCTTACTTTACGGACGGTCGCTCCACTCTCGTTGGTGAGTCCTTCTCCTAAATTGAGCAATATGTGGCTTTCACCGCCCGGGTAGGTGAATCGGGCGATGGAGGTGCGGGGTGTAGCACTCACTTCTGTATCGATACCGTAGCGAGTGAGCCGGTTGGCATAGTAGCCCGGGTGAGCTTCTTCCAAAGCGTATTCACTACCGTATTGCTTGTAATCGACATTGAGTTCTCCGCTTGTCGGCATTAATAGGAGGGAGCCTAATTCGGGGCAGCCCACGCCGCTAAGGTTTACATGAGAAAATCCGGTAAAAAATGTGTTGTGGTATTCGTAGGGGGTGGACCACCAGCGCGCATCTTTGTCATATACGTTTTTGTTGGAACCCATTACATTGAATGGTGTGACCGACATAAGGCCGTTAGGACAGATTGCACCCGGATTCGTCGTTCCGAAGTTCGTTGTTCCGATGAAGGGATTTACATAAGCAACAGGCTCGTCTGCCGATAGTGTGGCGGACGAGACTGTCATTATGATTCCCGCAACGATGAGATTGCGAATGTTCATAAAAAATCAGATTGTTGAGTTCTTTTTGGTAAATTCGATGATTTCCGAAATATATCCGAATGCCATTCCCACAACCGTGTCGGCCGCACCGTAATAGACCACTACTCGATCTTCGTCGTGAAGGGCTGCACAAGGGAATATAACGTTGGGTACGTCGCCTTGCATCTCATAGGGCATTGCCGGAGCAAGGAGATAGGGTTGTGTACGATAAAGCACTTTGGAGGGGTCTTCACGATCGAGAATTGCCGCTCCCATAGAGTAACGGAATCCGTTACAAGTGGTAATGACACCGTGGTAGAACATGAGCCAGCCTTCGTCGGTGAGGATAGGGATAGGGCCAGCACCTATTTTGGTACATTGCCAAGCGCTCACGGGGAAAGGTGTGGGAGAGAGTACGTGCCGATGTTCGCCCCAAAATTTCATGTCGGGGCTGTAACTGATATAAATATCGCCGAACGGAGTGTGTCCGCTGTCACTCGGTCGGCTCAATAAGGCATATTTCCCATTGATCTTTTGTGGGAACAGTACTCCATTGCGATTAAAAGGCAGAAGGGCGTTTTCACATTGGAAAAACTCTTTGAAATCGAATGTGTAGCCTACACCGATGGTCGGACCGTAGTAACCGTTACACCATGTGATCCAGTAACGGTCTTCGATCCAAGTGACACGGGGATCATACTTGTATTCAGACTCTATCATATCGGTATTTCCTGCTTTGAATTTAATGGGCTCATGTTCGATGTCCCAGTGAATACCGTCTTTGCTGAATCCTGCAAAGATATTCATTTGCACGGCTTTGTTATCGCAACGGAACACTCCGGCGAACCCGTCTTCAAAAGGTACTACGGCACTGTTGAAGATGCTGTTGGAAGAGGGGATATGGTAGCGGTCGATTACCGGATTTTTCGAATAACGCCACATGACGTCCGCACATCCTGCCGGACGGTCTTCCCAGGGCATAACCATTTTTTTTGTCATATCGTTTTTTCTTTTTTAATGTATATGTGTTTAATATTTAATCGCGATTGAACGTAGATCTGTTTTTTGTCATCGATTACTTTCTTTCTTCGAATCATCGTAGGTGAACGGAATGAAGTAGGTGATTAGTAACGACGGTATTGTAGCCAACAATACATAGATGAAGAATCTTTCATAGCCTAGCCAATCACTGAAAAATCCACTCATCATACCCGGAAGCATGACACCGAGGTTCATAATACCCGAAGCGAAAGCGTAGTGTGACATTTGGTGTTTGCCCGGCGCTATCTGTTGCATCATGAAGAGTGTGAGACCCACGAATCCGAATCCATAACCAAAATATTCGATAACGATACCGGTTCCTATCAGATAGAGATTTTCGGGCTGGAATATGGCTAATAATGTGTAGGCTACGAATGGAAAGTTGAATACGCAACAGAGGGTGAAAAGCGTTTTCTTCAATCCTCGACGTGAAACATAAACTCCTGCCAACAATGATCCTAAAACAAACGCTGCTGAACCGAACACTCCATTCAATGTGCCGATTTCGGTAAGCGAAAGTCCCAATCCGCCGATATCGCGCGAAGAACGCAGAAATAGCGGAGCGATTTTCATGATAAATCCTTCGGCAAAGCGGTAGAGTATGATGAAACAGATATAGTAAAAGATGTGTTTCTTGGTAAAGAAGTTTTTAATGACCTCCCATAGCTCTTTCGCCACATCGGCACTTGAACGCTTTTCTTGGTTCGGTACTTGTGTGGAAGGAAGTACTTTTGAGTGGTATAGCCCCAATAGCAACAACAGTGCCGAAATGATGATAAAAATAATCATCCACGCTTCTTTATAGGCGGGCATATTCGCTTGAATAGAGGCGCCTTCGGATGCGCCGAAATGTTCAGCTAGCATTCCCGCCGCTGCTACCAATCCACCGTTGGCTACTAATTTTGCAATGTTGTAGAAAGCTCCTTGTACGCCGATGTATTTTGCCTGATCTTCGGGCGATAGTTCGGCCATATAGACGCCGTCACAAGCTATGTCGTGCGTGGCTCCACTCAAAGCGATGACGGCCATCGTGGAGATACTGATAGCGAAAAAAATAGTCGAAGTTCAATGAGAGAGCTACTATACCGAATAATAATCCACTCAGTAACTGGGTGACGATAACGAAAAATTTTTTCGTACGATACATTTCTAAAAAAGGACTCCAAAGGAACTTTAATGTCCACGGTAGCATGATGACAGATGTCCAAAAGGCAATTTGGGTATCGGATATTCCTAAGTCCTTGAACATGAACGTAGAAACGAGATTTACCGCTATAAAAGGAAGCCCCATGGCAAAATATGCCGTGGGGACCCATGCAATAGGATTTATCGATTTTTCTTTACTAACCTTCTTCATTTTCCCAGATTTTGTCTTTTTCTGTTCTATAAATGGGATATCGATTATTTGATTCTGATTTCATCGGTGAATAGCCACCCTCCGGCAATGCCGTTCGATAATGCCTTGTAGCGGATATAGCGAGCTTTTGCATTACCTTCCCAACCGAATTCTTTGAATTGAAGCGTTTCGATGTCGGGTGAAATGTCATTGTCGACAGTCGCGAGGGTATCGTAATGTTCTCCATCGACGGAGCTCGATATGATAACTTGTTTGGGTAACCATACGTAGGGACCTTTAAGCTGTATAAATTCGGCACAGACTTGTTTGATGTCGGTTTCTTTACCGAGATCAATCGTTACATCGAAATCGCAATCGATAAAGCCTTGCCAACGGTCGTCGTTGTACATCCAACCACCCCGGACACCATCGACCAATGTTTTCTCTCCCTGAGCTGCGTAATGATTGCTATAAAGATTGGCATAGGTTACTTTTTTCCCGATAGCCAGATGGTTTACCTTTTGGTATGATTCGGGTTTATCGCCTATTTCTTTTTCGAGCGGGAAAGGATTATAACCCTGTTCTCGAAGTATATTTACCGCTTGAAGGGCTCGGGTGTGGAAATTGTCCCACTTTTTGACCTCGGAAGGAGACCACCCGATTTCGGCGAGTGCCAATATCCGAGGATATATCATGTATTCGTAGTGTTCGGGTGTGGGTATGTGCTCAGTCCATACATTTCCTTGTACACCTAGAATAAGCTCGGCTTCTTTCGTGGAAAGCGAATCGGGGACTGGTTCGAAAGAGTAGACTTTTTCCAAAGTAAGATACCCGCCAATGGCCATCGGTTGAGTGTTAGGGGCATCTTGAAATGCATCGAGGTAGCAGTATTTACCGGGTGTCATGATGGCTTGGTTTCCGGCTTTTACAGCTTTGATGCCACCTTCTTCTCCCCGCCATGACATGACTGTGGCCGTAGGAGATAGCCCGCCTTCTATGATTTCGTCCCACCCGATGATTTTACGACCGTGATCGTTTAAGAACTTTTCAATGCGGTGTATCATGTAACTTTGCAATTCGTCTACCGAATTTAAGTGCTCGTCGGCCATGCGCTTCTGACAACGGGGGCATGTCTTCCAACTACTTTTGCTTGCTTCGTCACCTCCGATGTGAATGTATTCAGAGGGGAAAAGGTCGATTACTTCGAGTAAGACGTTTTCGAGGAATTCGAAAGTTTTTTCGGTTCCTATGCAAAAGTCGGCATTGACATAGGGTTTACCGGAACAAGATAACTCTGGGTAAGTAGCCAATACTTCTTCGGAGTGTCCCGGCATTTCGATTTCGGGAATGATGGTGATATGACGTTCGGCAGCGTAAGCAACAACTTCCCGAATGTCGTCTTGTGTGTAATATCCGCCGACGGCACGAGGATCGTCTTGCTCACAGAAAGTGCGACCTCCTACCCACCAGTCGTTTAATTTATCGAATGGCCTCCACGCTGCGAAAGAGGTGAGGCGGGGATATTTCTTTATTTCGATTCTCCAACCAGCACCGTCGGTCAAATGCCAATGCAACCGATTCATTTTGAAATAGGCCATCGCATCCAATTGTTTTTTGACAAACTCTTTATCAAAGAAGTGGCGCGAAACATCGAGGTGCAATCCCCGGTATGGGAAACGAGGGGAATCGTTAATCGTCAGAGCGGGAAGAGTTTTGTTATCGCTGTTATTCAACAGTTGCAGAAGTGTTTGGAGCCCGTAGAATATCCCAGTCTCGGTACTTGCCGACAGGCGAATACCTTTTTTATCGATTTCGATCCGATAGGCTTCATTTCCTGTCACGATGGAACTATCGCAGAGGTTCAATTCTATTCCGTTATTTCCGGTAGCCGATTCGGCAAAGGGAACGGAACCGAGCGATGTCCCTTCGAGATAGTCGGTCAGAGCTTGACGACTTTCTGCGGAGAGGTTTGTATAGAACTTGGTCTCGGGTGAAATTGTAAAATTTCCGCTGTGATACTCTACCGATCGAGGCATAGGTATAACATCTATTCCTTTTCGATCAGAACAACTGTTTCCGATAAGTAACAATGTAGAGAAGAGAACGGATTTGAATATATTATGTGTATTCATACGTTTCGGTAATAATCATTAGTTAACAGAAATTTCATCGACAAAAAGCCAACCTTTTTCACCTTTGGCTCCGTGCCATGCCGGTATTTTATCAGTGGTATCGATAACCACCCGGATTTTCGAGGCGGGGACGGCAGGAAATTCGCAGGTATATTCCCGCACTCCGTCTTGGTCTTGTTTTTGTGTTACCGGAATTTCGAGTTTCCCGATTTCGGTCATCGGGTTGTCTCCATTAGTCGCATAGACTTTTATTTGGGTGGGCGGGAAAATGTACTCGGAATATTGTACGAGCGACCCTATTTTGACCTGACTTATCGTTTGCGTTTTTCCTAAATCGATTGTTGCATCTAATGGCGTATTGATGAATCCGAGCCAACAACCGTTGCTGTAATTGAAATCTCCATGTATGCCATCGGTGAGTACACCGGCTCCTCCGAAAGTATATTTTTCACTGGGTGCATCTTTCAGTTGGGGCATGTGTCCTGTGGCTTTATTGAATTTGAAGGGGCGCACGAGTGTGCGGGTTTCGATGCCTTCGCGTACGACGATGGCTTTCAATGTGCAAGAATCATTTTCGGTACGGATTTCTATCGGCTCGGTATATCGGGTGCTGTTTGTCGTTGGTTCGGATCCATCGAGGGTATAGTAGATGGGTGCATTGCCTTGTGTGCGGAGTGTCGCTTCTATACAGCCTTTGGTTTCATTTACCGAGTATTCGCCTTTAACTTCGAGTATATGTTTGGCATAGTTGAGTCCCATTACATCGTAGATGGCAAGGATATGGCCTATATTATCGAGGAACCGGTCATAACTTTTGTTTTCGACTTGATCCCATTGTACTTCGCTCAGTGCTGCTAATCTGGGAAGTATCATGTATTCGAGGTGTTCGGGAGTAGTGATATATTCTGTCCAGATGTTAGCTTGTGTACCTAATATGAATTTGGCTTGTTCTTCTGTAAGACTTTCGGGTATGGGATTGAAATTGTAGACCATATCGACCGGATTATAACCGCCGATAGCCAAAGGCTCGTTTTGTGTATCTCGTGATTGATAATAGTCAAGATAAAGAGGTGCAGTCGGTGTCATGATGGCATAATGCCCTTGTTTCGCCGCTTCGACACCTCCGGCAACACCTCGCCATGACATAACAGTTGCATTGGTGGTGAGTCCGCCTTCGAGCATTTCGTCCCATCCGATAATTTCGCGTCCGTGTTCATTGAGGAATTTCTCTATCCGTTCGGTCGTATAACTTTGCAGATAGTGTTCGGCTTTACCATGTTCGTCGTCTTTGAGTCCTAATTTTTGGATACGGGCTTGGCAAGCAGGACATTTTTCCCATCGAATTTTGGGACATTCGTCACCTCCGATATGTATGTATTTCGAGGGAAATATATCTATGATTTCGAGCAAAACGTTTTCAATGAATTCGAATGTTTTTTCTTTTCCTACGCAGAGCACATCGTCACGGATACCCCACTGTCCGGAAACTTCGTACGGGCCACCCGTGCAACCTAATTCGGGATAAGAGGCCAATGCCGCCATCATGTGTCCAGGAAGGTCTATTTCGGGAATAATGGTAATACCCAAATCGGCGGCGTATTTTACCATATCGCGTAATTCGTCCTGTGTATAGAATCCACCATAGGGGGTCGTGTCGTAGTTATCCCATTCTTTACGAATCATGGTTTTGTTGCGGATACTGCCCACTTCGGTCAATCGTGGATATTTTTTTATTTCTACGCGCCAGCCTTGATCGTCGGTGAGATGCCAATGCAATGTATTTAGTTTGTGAACAGCCATTACGTTGAGAATCCGTTTTACTTCGTCCAATGTGAAGAAATGACGGGCAACGTCGAGGTGCATTCCCCGATATCCGAAACGGGGAGCATCGTTTATCGTGGTACAAGGAACCGACCAATTTTCATCTGCGGAGAGGGTTTCTCCATAGATAGCTACCGGAAGGAGTTGTTTAATGGTTTGTAGCGCATAGCGTACACCGTTGGGCGTAGCTGCGGTTATTTCGATTTTCTTTTTGCTTATGTTTAGCCGATAAGCTTCTTGGCTCATAGTCGTGTCGATTTTTACGACCATCATATTTTTACCTTCTTTTTCGGCTATTTTTAAGTCCTTGCCGGCTGTTTTACCGAATTGCTCTGCAAACTGAGCCAAGATTTCATTTACTTCGTCTCCACATTCCGGTGAAATAAAAATCTGTGTGTCGTCATCGAAAGAAAAGCGTCCCGACATCTGTTCCATGTCATTGGGATAGGGTATTAATTCATAACGGTTTGGGTTGTCTTCACTTTGGCAGGAGATTAAGGAGATTATCAAGGCCACAAGTGAGAGATAACGATTCATATTTTTCATAACTGTTTGGATTATGTGATGTTAATATCTGATTTCGTTTATTGTTTGACCGGGGTGTTTCCCATTTCCATTACAATTTTTCCGCCTTTCATAATGTCGCTATGCATGAAGAAAGGAGATTCGAGCAAGATATTATCAAGGCGAATGCTCTGTATATATTTATTGGTTCGGGAATTGTTGTTGGCGATAATTTCGAATACTTTCCCGTTGGGTAGATTTATGGTTACCTTATCGAAGATAGGACGACCGACAGAATATATGGGCGATCCGGGACATACTTGATAGAATCCCATCGCATTGAGCACATACCAAGCCGACATTTGACCGCAATCTTCGTTGCCCGACAATCCGTTGGGGTTGTTGAAGTATTGGGTATGGAGAATCGTATCGATCAACTGTTGGGTTTTCCACGATTGATTCACGTAGTTGTAAAGGTGAACGATGTGATGGCTAGGCTCGTTTCCGTGCGCGTATTGTCCGATGAGCCCCGATATATCCGAAGATACGAGAGGGCCTTCTATCTTTGATTCGGCGATAAAGAGAGAATCGAGTCGACCAATGAATTTTTCCTGACCTCCCATCAAGGTGATAAGTCCTTCTATATCGTGAGGAACGAACCAAGCCCATTGCCAAGCTGTCCCTTCGCAATAATCGTCATTGCGGTGGTCGGAGTAACGGGGATTAAATGGAACGTGCCAATTCCCTTTCAAGTCTTTGCCACGCATGAATCCGGTTTGCGAGTCGTAGTAATTGATGTATGATTTAGAGAGTGCCTTGTATTTTTCGTAAGTGGCCGTATCGCCAATTTCTTCTGCCAATCGAGCGATGCACCAATCGTTATAGGCGTATTCCAAACCTTTGGCTACCGACTCGTTTTCTTTTTCGTAGGGAACATAACCTATTTTATTTTTGTAGTATTTAGAAATGGGAACCAACCCGTTGACCATTCTGCTCGATGCGATAATACCGGTCGTATCATATACCGAGCTGCGGATACAGGCTTCGAGCAGTTCTTTTCCATCGATTTTGTCGAATCCCTTCATATATGCGTCGACGATTACGGGGATAGCATGATAACCAATCATCGTAGCCGTGTAATTCCCTGCTAATTCCCACATGGGCAGAATACCCCCTTCGTGGTATTTTTGCATAAGAGACATCACCAATTTTTCATTTAAATCGGGTTTGATGATGGTCAATAGCGGATGCAATGCACGAAAAGTATCCCATAGGGAATAAACCGTGTATATTTCTTTGCCGGATTTGGTTTGATGTATCATTTGGTCGAGCCCACGATAGCGTCCGTCCGCATCGGAAAAAAGGCTGGGGTGTATAGCCGTGTGGTATAGTGCTGTGTAGAATATCTGTTTTTGGGTTTCGTTATTGCCTTCGACTTGAATGGTTTCCAAGTAGTCGTTCCACTTATTTTGTGTAGCGGTCATTATACTGTCGAAGTCCCAAGATGGAATTTCGGTTTCGACATTCCGCTGTGCTCCTTTTATATCTACGGCCGATATACCTACTTTTACAAGCACTTCTTCGTTTTGTGCCGTCGGGAATTGGAGCAGTGCTTTTTTCTGTTCCAATTTACAGGATTTTCCATCGCGCACGATATCGATGACCGTGTCGACGATATGGCAAGTGAATGGTTTGGAAAATTTCATGTAAAAGCCTATACATTGATTTTCCGCCCAGCCTTTGGTCTTTTTCCACCCGACTATTTCGGTATCGCTGAGCGAGGCGAGCTTCATATCGATGTTTTCTTGTCCTTGTAGACTGTAATCCAAATCGACGATAAATCCTGCCTCTTTACTTTCGGGGAAACGATAACGGTGCAGGGCCGCCCGAGGTGTCGCCGTTAGTTCGGCTGTCACGTTGTAACGATCGAGTTCTACCGAATAGTATCCCGGTTTTGCCACTTCTTTGTAGTGCGAGAACGGTGAGGCATAGGCGGTTTGTTGGCAACCGTCTCCCAAGTAACGATAGTTTTGTTTTCCTACGGTGGGCATTAACAGAACGTCTCCGTAGTCTCCACAGCCCGTACCGCTCAGATGGGTATGAGAGAATCCGTTTATCGTGCTGTCGGAATAGTGATATCCCGAGCAGGCATCCCACCCGTATATACGGGTATCGGGACTGGGCTGTATCATTCCGTGGGGGGCCACGGGGCCGGGGAATGTGTGTCCGTGACCTCCCGTACCCACGAACGGGTTTACATAGTCGATGTATTGTAACTGCGTTTCTGTGAGGTTAGAACAGCTTGAAAAAAGCAGTAATCCCAAACCTATCCATAGCGTTGTTCGTTTCATGTCCTTTGTTTATATGTGATGATCTTTTTGTTCTATCTTTTTGCTTTTATCGTATTATTTTACAGGTCGATAAATTCTCGTTTGTATGCATAACTTGCACGATTAATATTTGTGGAATATTCGAGCCGAATGTTGTTTCAAAGATACATTTATTCACGTTAAAATGGTTTATTGTTTTTCCGTTTAAGTCGAATAAAATTATATTTTGTATCATATCGTCCGATTGTACGATCAGCCGATTATTGTTTGTATATATGGTTAGACCGTCTTTTTTCATGTTATTTATGGCGGTGGGTTTCCCCGGTTTTTCTACATAAGGAGTCCCAACGGGAAGTATTTCGTAAAGATTGGGAATATTCTCTTTGTTCCACTCTATTTTCACGGCTGTTACCGTATCTATTTCGTGGGTGTCTATGACTGTGCACAACGGTTCCAAAGACCCTTTTTCGATCCATTCGGAGCCATTGTTGACATATATTGACGGGAGTTTGCTACCGGAATCGAATACTGTATTATGGAAAATTTCAATCGACTCTATCGTTATATTTTCGATAAAATGGTGTTCGATATATCCTGCTTCGCCAGCTTGGTAGTTGGTCGAAAGGTCTTTGTCGGCGAGGGTGGCTATTTGCACTCCGCTTTGGTCGGTCGTTTGGGTGTATTTTTCAGACATATCCGCTTTAAATTCGGCTACTTGTAACCAATAGCTACCTACGGTATTACGAATGATAAAGCGAACGTATCGTGCCATGAGTCCGTTGGCATTGCAAGTAAACGAACGGGTAGAGTCGAGATGGCCGTTTGTAAATTCGGTTACTGTTTGCCATTGGTCGTTATCGGCGGAGACTTCTATCGCAGCGGTCCCTGAGAGTTGGTCGGTCTCTGTGAATGTGATGCTTATCTCGTAAATGGGTTGAGCCGAAGGGTAGGTGAGGAGAATATAATCGTCTGCGGCTTGTGCTTCGCTGCTCCAAAAGAATGTCGAAGGATTTCCATCGATGACGTTGGTTATGGAGTGATATTCATACTGCGACATATTGGTGGATACCTCGGCCGTGATTTCTACGGAGGTGAGGATCCGGGAAACCGATAGTTGGTTAAAATCTACGGCGATTTTTTCTTCTGAAATATTTTTAATTCGGATATATGCGGTTTTTTGTTCTCTGATGGGTAATTGTATCGGAGTCCACTGTTTTCCGTTTTCCGAAATCTCCACTCGAAGCGTTTTGTCGGTCGTGATTTCTTTCACATTTATTTTTTCGATGTTTCCGAAATAAATACCTACGTATTCGTCTTTATCGAGATCGAGTCCGTTCAATCCGGCTAATCGGATCGTTTCGTTCTGAGCCGTCAATTCTACACCTTGCAAATTCTCGATGTTGGTAATTATTTGCAAACTGTCTTTTGCCGGCCATACTCCGGGCATGCCGTTACCAACTTTCTCTACTAGAAAATTGGTGAAAGGGCGTAGGTGGCTTTCGCCGGGTTTCACTTCGTAAAATACCTCCCGAGTGGAAGTTCCATATCCTTCGAGTGCACTGACCAAGTAGGCCGAATCGGCGCTCATGCCCGCATAGAGTGATTTCAGGCGCAGGTATTTTTCCCAACCTTCGGAGCGGGACATGGAGTTTCCATATTCGAGCATATCCAATGCGTCGAGCGCTATCGTACTTATGTTTTTCAACTTGGCGTTCCAACAGCGAATGTCCTCATACATCAATCGGTAATCTCTGTGCGGACTGTCTTTTAGGGTTTCGATGTACGTGCAAGCCTGTTTAAGATTTTCCAGTTCGTTTCGCAGCTTGTCGGATTCCGGTGGGAAACTTTCGCCGCCGAATTTCTCCATGAAATTGTCATAGAGCGTTATCATTTCTTCGTCCTCGACCAACGTGTTCGAGAAGCGGGCGAAGCATTTGATCGCTTCGGCAGTCTGCGTATCGCCGGGATCGGCTATTCGGTGAAATACTTCTTCCCAGTTTTTATGAACGTCGAAAGCGTTGGGATTCCAACTGTAATCGGCCGCTCCGAACAAGGCGATTTTCGAAGCCTGTGCTTGGTTCATCGGGTTCAGAATAAGCCCGTTGAGCGTATTGATTGCACCGGGTTTTTCAATTGTCCAGTGAGTTGTTAACTCCCGCATGTAGATGCGGTCGTCATGATCGTCGTTTACCGGATTGTTCCACCACATGACAGGATTTCTTCCCACGCGTCCGGCCATATCGTCGATGGCCGAGGGGCGGATATTGGAGAAGCAGTCGTATCCGGTAAAGGCGATGACTACTTCGCTATCGACTTTTTTCAGGTTGTTTAGAGTGTAGGAGGCTCCGTAGTTGAGAGCGTAAGCCGTGGGGACGAAAAAAAGAGGTGCTACTTGGTCGTCGGTGTTGCCGGTAGTGTATCGCTCGCGTATTTTTATTTGCACTTCGTTGGCTAAATGAGCTTGCATGTCCCCACTGGGAGTGTAGGTCATGTCGTCGATGAAAACACCAAATCCCCGTACACCGAGATTATAAAGGTGATCGAATTTTTTCATGAGGGCGTCGATACCGGGAGCCATAGCCGATTCGTTCGAAAAACTGATTCCTTGTTGTAATCCGGGGTGTGCTGCCCAGATGAAATCGACGTTGCATGCTTTTGCTGCTTGCACCATTGTTTTCAAATCATCTTGGGTAATCATACCGAAAAACCGTTGCTGTTCGGTGAGCGAGGTAGGATAATCGTCCCTCCAATTACCGAGGTGGTAGGGATCCGATTTCGGTCCATACACGAATACGTTCATTTTGAATCGTTTACAAAATTCAAAAAGACTGATACGGTTTTCCACCGAGTAGGGGTGTCCGTAGAATCCTTCTACGATTCCCCGATATTGAGTGTGTGAATAATCTTCGAAAGTAATTTGACGGATCGAGTTGCCGTCGGTTTGCTCCAAAATTTGTTCGAGCGTGGCAAAGGCATAAAATTCGGAGCCTTTATCATTACCCAGAACGACGATGTCGCCGTGAGGGTGCAGATCGTTTATTTGCAGGAGATAGGGGTCGAATTTATTATCTCCCGTGTCAAAAACGGCAAGGGGCAAATTGTTTTCTACGGCATAGCGGTCTGCTGCACCGTCCGAGCCGTTGATTCCTATGTAGAGGTTCGTATTCGTCTGCGACGGGTTTGTGGAGAATGCGATGGTATATCCTGCTTCTTCGAGTACTTCTTTCATGCGGTTGCGGGTCACTTCACCGATTCCACTTTCGCAAATGACATTTATTTGTTGCGTCAATTCGATAGCTTCTCCGGTTTCGACAACTTTTTGCGGAGTGGGATATATGGAGTATGTTTGAGCATGGTTTTTACTCAGTATCGTACCGAATACCAACAAAGCAAGCAGGGTGAATATGTTTCTCATCGCTAAATGTGTTTAAGCAAAAAGCTTTTGTTTTTGATATAAAAAAGATACAGACTATATTTTGTGTTTCATGGTTTTTCCGAGTTGCGATATAAACCGGTAGGGTGTATTAAATCCCGACGAAATCGGGGCGAACCGTGGTATTTTTTGAAAACACCCCGCACTCACACGAGGCAGGCGGGTACGGGGTGTGGCCATGAAAACCTAATTATTTTTTGAAGCGAATGATTGTTGTGTTTTCGCCCATCGAAACCTTAGCCAGATAAATGCCGGTAGGAAGATTTTCGAGATTGGTAGTCATTTCGGTCGCTTCGGCAACCGCCGTTCCCAATAAATTATAGATAACAGCCGTTGCGCCTTGCGGCATATAGAGCACCTTGTCGTTGTAGTAAGCAGTAACCTCGGCCGTTACGTCTTCAACGCCCGTAGCGAGTTCGAAAGTCGCATTTACCATTAAATTTTGGTCAGTAACTTTAATCGGGTCGTTTATGTTTTCGAGGGGGATATCGTTTACTGAAACCGAAGCAAATTTATATTTTTCACCGAGGTTAACAGCATAGAGGTTACTGTATGTTTTTACCGGGGCGGGATTCACCGATAGCAACATCGAAACGACGAAGTTCATAAGCAGCTTCTTCCTCGACCGGGGTGTTATAAGTCACTTCTACCGTAGAGCGCCCATTGGTTTTTTGCAAAGCATCTGCCATTGGGAAGTTACCACTGGTAACGGTTCCATTTTTACGATAATAAGCGTCGATGTCACCAGCGAGATTTTCAACTGTCGTGGCATCGGCGGACTCGGGTAGGTAGTGGGCTACCAATCCTTCGGCATCGGCTTTGGGTCCGAACATCGAGGCTTCTATTTCCTCGGGGGTGAGGGTTTTGTTCCATAATTGTACTTCCTCTACTTTACAAGGCATTTGGTTGTATTTGGAGTCCCCGATGGCGAAGTCGCAGGCATCGTAAAGCAACGCCAAACCTCCGTCTTCTACTTCTTGCGAGATAGCCTCTTTCCCGTTTTTATATACTTTGAACGTTCTTCCGTCATTGCTGGTTACCAGCGAAATAAATGCAAATTCACCCGGATAGAGTGTCGTGTTCTCAGATACAGCCGGAGTGGGAACACCCGGACAACCAGTCGAGTTTCCGTCCCATTTGCGATACCAAACGGCGAGTTTACCGTCTTTTACTCCCACGCCGTAGGAACCTTCGACAGCCCAAGTGATACTGTTTTGAACATGCCCCATGAGGACTCCGTTGTAGCCCATAGGAGAAATCCAAGCCGAGAAGGTGTAATTACGAGACCGTTGGTCGCTCTCCACTTGATTTTTGTCGGTGTTATGAGAGCCTAAAACCGTATCGCTGAACCGTAACTGACGGTCACCTGCCTCACCGTAACCGGGAGCCGACATCAGCATGGCATCGCCGGTACTGGCGAGCTTCTTGAATTGTGCGGCAAAATTGGCATCGGCGCTAGCTACGAAGGTTTCGCTTGCATATATTTCGTCATTGTTTTTTATCGATACTAGTTCGTAACCGGTCAAGGGTGTAGCTGCGACAGAAAGAACAGTACCTTCGGGTACTTGGGCTCCCGATTCGATCGGAGTCTCGCCGTTTTTAATCGTTAATGTTCCGTTTTCAGGGGTAGCGATGTTTATCGTATATCGTTGGATATTGTTTTTTACGGTTATTTTTATATCGTGATATATCCCTTCCTTGAAAGAAGGAGCATATGTATTAATATCGTCCATCGTCGTAAATATCATACGGAACAGATAGACAGTTCCTTCTGCGGCATCTTGGGGTATGGTAATACTGGGAAGAGTACCATCGGGAGTAGGATTCGGATTATCTTCTGCGTGTACAAGTACTCCGTTTGTCTCGTCATTATAAGGATTGTTTGCTCCCGGAACTCCACATTGCAAAAGCCGGGTTATTTCTTTTGACGAATTGGCATCGGTGAAGATTGCAAAACGTCCCCAAAACGTGGTTATTTTAATAGAAAATTCTACTTTGGCTCCCGGAGCGACGAAAAGTTCCTGTTCGATTTTTCCTGTTGTGAGATCTTTGAGGTCGGTGTAGTTTTCCAATGCACCGGAGGTGCTAAGTGAAATGACTTTTCCACAGTTTCCCGGAGCTGTAAACGACGGGGCCTCATACCCGTCGAGGGGCTTTTGAGCGTTTGCTATGGTACTCCCTAACAAGAGAGCTACTAATGTAAAAAGATAATTTTTTTTCATAAGATGATACTAAATAATATTCTGATTGATTTAATAACCCTCCGCACAAGGACTTGTGCGGAGGGTTTGAATGGCCTTATATTATTCGGCTACCACTTTGAAAGATTTCACGCGTTTGCCGTCTTTCGACACGACTACATAGTACATGCCTTTGGCGGCATTTACCGTGAGCGTGCAGATTTCGCCGGCCATAGCTTGGTGCTTTTTGGTAGTTACCTGACGACCTTGTGCGTCGAAGATGTCGATAACGTAGTTACCGTCGGCTGCGAATTGCAGGTTGACATTTTCGATGAAGGGGTTGGGGTATACCGTGAGGTTATCTACCAAGTTGCCATCGATACCCGAAGAGGGGAGAACTACGATATACTCTTCTTTCGTCTTCGTATCCGAGCCCCATCCGTTGGCAAGCGTCAAGGTGACGTTATATTTACCGTCTTTGTTGAATGTAACCGATGCGTTGTCACCGGTGTTTTGAACTTCGGCATCGGCAACGGCGAATGTCGATGTCGTAGTGATGGGCAATGTACCCGACATGGCCGGGTTACCTTGAATAGCGATATTGGCCGGTAATATGTGTTCTTCGTTTGCAGAGGTGTTTTCACCGCCTGCACCTTTCACTTCGATATAGGCAGCCTTGTTGTCGGTAACCAAAGTACCTTTGTTTTCAAACACTTTTTCGCCTTCGTTGTAGTTGTCCGATTCGAACGTCCAGTAACCTTTCAGGTCAGAGGGGATTTCTTTACCGTCGTAACCTTTCATGGCTTCTATTACTTCGGTATCGCTCAATGCCTTGTGCCAAACTTGTACATCGTCGATGACACCGGAAAATCCGGCATAGTAAACGCGAGAACCACCGATGTAGATGTTTGCAGCTTTAACGTTTCCAGTTCCACCGTTATTATCGTTGTAATTGTATTTTGAAGCATTACCTTCTCCTACTTTCTTACCATTGAAATAGATTCTTTGTTTGCTGCCGTCGAATGAAATGAGGACGTGTGCCCATTGACCTTCGGATAAACTATAAGATTCGGTTCCGGTACGGTTACCGTCTGTACAACAAGCCAAGTTGGGAATTTCGTGTTTGTTGTTGTTTCCGTTGAAATAGTATTGCGATTCATTTCCCCACATAGTATAAGAAATGATATTGTTATCCAAAATGCGTTGTCCTCCGTTGTTGAATGTCTCAGGCCATACGTCTACCCAAAGGGCTCCCCAGTTATTATCGGGCCAGTGGATATCCATATTGCGTTGCTCGATCAATCCCATACCGAATTTAGCGAACGTGAATTTTTCGGGTTTTATCCAAAGACAGATTGAATATTGATTTTGATTCATCGGCAAGAAATCCGATGGAATACGGAACATATAGGGGTCGTCTACCTGCAAACCACGAGAAACCGTACCTTCGTTCTTTTTGCCGGTGTAGCTGAGTGTTACTTCGGCAGTACCGTCTTCGAGGGTTACGTTGGTGTCGGATGCTGTGAAATCGGTAATCGAAGGAATTGCACCTGTGCTTTCGGGAGAAATTTGTACATAGCCGCGATAAGAGAGTACACTCAAATCTCCTTTGGTGAGTTTTACATCGTAATAACCTTCCTCTGACAGTGAAGTGGTTATCGAACGACCGCCATCTTGGGTGAATACGGCATTACCGCCGGTGGTTGCGTTAAAGATTTCCCAAGAGAAAGGTTCTTCTTGGTTGGGGTCGATCAACGAGAGGGTAAATTCCTCGCCGGCTTTGATTACCGCTTTGTTACATTCGATACCGTCGACGAGTGTGAGGTCGGTAGTCAGATAACTGGTCCATGTCGTTTCGCTCTTCGTTTTTCCGTCGGGAGCTACGGCACAAACACCGATTCGGTAATCCGAGATTTCATTGTTGGCCGATACCGGAGCGCCTACTACGTAGTGTGCCCAAGAAGAAGTCGTTCCGCAAAGAACGGGCTCTCCGTCTTTTGCTTGTACGTAAACTTCGAAGTACCAAGTATCTACATCTTCGTTATAAACGGGTATGGAGGGATCGGAATCGTTTTTGGAGGATTCGCAATCCCAGCTAAATTTGAAATCGATCGAGTTATAAGTACGTTTTTTCAAGATTTTGCTTTCTTCGGTAGTGATGACCGGTTTGATCGGTGCAAAAGTCTTTGCTGGAACAATAGCCATTTCGCCGATGAATACATCGTAGTTTGTCGGGGTATTTTCGAATTTGAGACCGATGAGGGCTACATTTCCGTTCATACCGATTTCAGAGGCTTTCTTGGAGAAGGTTGTCCATTGTCCTTCTTTGGCTCCGGTAATGTCGCAAGAGTGCAATGTAGATTCCGACCCTACGAACGACCAAAAGAGTTTCATGTGCGTATCTTCGCCGCTATTTAATTTGAAAGTCATCGATACGTCGTCGGTTTCAGAAACGTCGAATTTGGTCTTGAAGAGACGAACGTTGGATACTTTCGTAGCTCCGCTCATGTGTAGGGCCGAACCGGCATACCAAGCATCTTCGTAAGTGAATCCGCATTCGATACCGTCTTCGGGTACGTTATTGCTGTCGTCTGTAATCCACCAGCGCCATGTGGGCAGGTAGTCCTGTACACCTACGTTGAACCATTTGTTCCCGAAGGTTACTTTTCCTTCGTTACGGAAGGTTTTTCCGTTACCGAGTCCGAAACGGGTTACGAAAGGCAACTCTTGCAGTACGCTTCGGGCGGGCAGGTATTCTGCTATACCGTGAAAGTTGTTCATAGCCGCTTCGCTGGAACTGGAAATTCCGTCTTTAATAGCCGGGCGTTTTGCCGGGTTTCGGTTACCGCCGGAGAATACTTGCTCTTGCTTTTCGAGGTAACAGGCTTGTACAGCTTCGTCACCCGAACCGAATTCGGAAGAGTTCTGGTAAATCATATTGGTGGTGTGGTTTCCCCAAAATGCGATAGACATTTTGGTGTTTTTCAACGTAGACCACGGACCTCTTGCCAACCAGTTTCCTTGAATGTCGTAACCGGCATAAAGGGTGTAGGGATTGGCTCCGATTTGTTCGGCGTAGCTAGCCGAACTGCTTGCAGAATATCCCCAATCGTAGTTGAGCATATACATGTCGACTACTTGTTTGTTGTTTTTCCACAACCAATCTTGTTTGCTATTACCGAAAGAGGAACCTAAATCCATAGATCCTCCGTTAGAACCTACTCCATACCAATATACGTGGAATTGCCAACCGATCGATTCTGCATATTCCCGACATTGGGAGAAGAAGTCTTGCAAAGCAGAGGCTTGGGGAACCGGACCTTCGGGGTTGATACCGACACCATCGAGACCATAATAGCGAAGGAATTTTACGAATTTTTCTACGTATTTGAATTTTCCGCCTTCTTTTTTCACCAGCATATTTACATTAGCTGTTGGGCTGGTGTTATCGCCTCCCCAAGAGTCGAAGAAGATGAGACCGCCGCTATTGGCTACACCGTTGCGGTGAGTAACGTCGCTGTATGCACCCGGTACACGTACCCACGGGAGAGACCAGCCGCCTTGCGAATCCACGTAGGACCACATACTGAAATTATCGCCGTCGAATACATATCGCGGTAGCGATTGCCAGTAAGTGTCGGATATACCCATCGGCGTCCACATACTGAATTTGCGGTCTTGCGTCATGGTGGGATCTACCTGTGTTGCCGTGTTCACGAAACGTTTTTTCATGGGGACACGGGCGATGTAGAAGTTCTCGTCTTCGGAAAGGGGGACTCCCGGTTCCCAAGATTCAAAATAGTCATAAAAATCGAGATAGACTGTTTTTTTATCATCTCCGGCGATAGAAATTTCTTTGGTCGGTAAGAGTTCTACATAGGGAGCGTGGGTAGGAATGTTTTGTGCATAGTTTCCCACAACTACCGAACAAGCCAATACCGATAATACTAATTTCGGTGTTTTCATGTTTTTTGTTTTTAAGTTAATAATAGGATCTCAAAAAAGTTGTTTTTTATTTTAGGGGAGAGAGTGTACGTTTCTATACGCTCTCTCCGATTAAATTTTTAGTTAGAAACTTCGGTTTCCCAACGACGATTGTCGCCCAATCCGGCAGGGTCTTCTACGTCCCACCAAAGGGTGGTGCGCATGAAGTTTCCACCTCCAAGGGCAGGGACACCCGACGCATTCACGTCTTGGGCGGCAGCGGCGTCGGTCATGTTCCACGGAATACGACGTACCATACGACCTTTGCCCAAAGAACCATCTCCAATATCGTTGACGGGGAATATGCGAGGATAGCCGGTACGACGCAAGTCGTTCCATGCTTCAAGTCCCATTGGGAAATTGGCAATCCACTTTTGGGTGATGATTTTTTCGAGTTTCGTTTTGTTATCGTCGCTGTTGTTGATTTTTACTCCTACGGTAACCAAACCTTTGATATTATTGTAGGAGTCGTAGGGATCGACATAGTCGATGGAGGTATCTGCCGATTCTTGATTCCAATAGGCCTGAAAGTCGGGGTCGGTTTGTGCGATGTTGTAGTCGTCGAACATGGCAGCAACACCTCTCAGATAGTTTGTATTGACCGATCCGCCGATATTCCAACGGAGAGCCGCCTCGGCTTGCAGGAAGTAACGCTCGGAGAGTTTGAATATCGCCAACGGGAAGTTTGCGAACTCGCTGGTTAAGCCCGAATATTTGAGGTAGGGGTTGTTGTCATCGCGTGCCATAAGTGAAATACCGGTGCGCACACCCACGATGTCTTTTCCTGCGGGCCATGTGATTTCACCGTTTATGTCGCGTATCGCATCGCTGTTCTTGGCAAATATTTTTTCCATGAAAGGAACTTTGAGCCGTTTCATGATGTTCTCAAGTGAAGCGTTCATGCGGGTATCATTCCAGAGAATGGAGATAAATGCCAACGGGTGGTTTGTTCCGCTTTGAGCCATGGTGTTATACTCGATACTTTTTTCGATAAGCCCGTCGTCGATAGCCGATTGAGCCTCGGCTTTGGCTCTATCGGGATTGATGTTGGACATGCGCATGGCCATGCGCAGACGAATGGAGTTGGAGAATTGTTCCCACGTTTTTACGTCGCCGCAGATTTTGTCGTATTTTGCCAGTACTTGGTTGATACTGTCTTGGTGCTCTTGCGTTGTCGAAGAGAAGTTTTTGAGTATTTTACCGGCATCCTTGAGGTTGACAAATAGCGAGTCATAAATCAAATCCATCGGTTCGTAAGTTACTGGCGGCTCCTGCACGTCATTTTTATAGTCGTTCCACGGGAAAGGGCCATAGACATCGGAAAGTTCCAGAGCCGAGAAACAGTACATGATGTTACACATGGCACCTATCTCTTCGAGACCGAGGCTTTTTGCCGACCGCATAACGGGGAGGGCTGCATGAGCCACGTTGAAGAAACTGGCCTGCGGGCCGTCGCAATAGCTGGCGAAATAGCTGTAAGTAGAGGGTAGGTTACCACCGAAGTTCTGGGTACCCGCCATGTAACCGGCATAGTTGTCGATGTGAATGTTGAATTGCACTTGATAGATGTGTGCACCGTTCGATGCTCCAACATCGTGCATTTTTTGTTGGGCGGTCAAGAACATACCGGCAGCTTGTTCGTAGTTCTCGGCAATGGAAAGGTCGCCGGTACTAACCTCGATGTTGGTATCCAAATCATCGAGCAGGGGATCGCCGCAACCGACCAATGAGGTTGTTACAGCAAAAGCAAATGCTGATAAATATATTGTTTTTTTCATGATGTTACTTTTCATTAGAATGAAGCTTTAAGAGAAATACCGAAAGATCTTGTAGTAGGCATGCCGAAGATGTCGACATTGCCCAGAGCATTTTGCGTACTCAGCGAGGTGTCGGGGTCGATGGGTGCGTCGAGGTACAGGAAGAACAGGTTGCGGGCATTGGCCGATACCGTGAGGTTCTTGCTTACACCGAAGAGGTTGCGGAAAGTATATGCCAATGAAATCTCACGAAGACGGAAGTTCGTAGCATCATATACGTAGTTGCGTCCTACGGGTGATCCACCGCCGATGGTCTGATAATATTGGTCGACCGGAACGACTTGGCTAGTTCCCGGAATATACATACCAGGGAATTTTTGTCCGCGGTTCGATGTCCAATAGAGGTTGTTAGCAACGGCGTAGTCCCGTGCATCGGCCGTACGTTCAGAAGTTCCGAAATAGTCGAGGTATGCTTCGGTGAAAGAGATGACTTTGCCTCCTACCTTACCATCGATAAGGAAGTAGAAAGAGAAATCTTTGTAATTGAAGGTGTTGGACCAACCGAGGGTGTGCTTGGCATTCATGTTGCCGAGGTATTCGTCGGCTACACCGTTTTGTTTCATAGGAGCACCTGTGTCTTCTCTTATAGCCACTTCGCCGGTAGAGGCGTCTTTCATGAATCCTACGGCATAGAGGTCTCCGTAAGAACCGCCTTCTTCGAATTTGACTTTCAGCCCGCTGAGGTTACCCATATCGATTTCGTGGATATATTTTTGTCCGTTTTGCTTGCGGGCCACCGTGAGGATTTTGTTGTCGTTGTAGGCATAGTTGAAATTGGTAATCCAACTGAAATCGTTGTTGGGAGCGAAGATATAGGATGCAGTCAACTCGATACCTTGATTGCGGACCTTACCACCGTTGATGTACACATCTTTACCACCGGCTCCTTTGTATTTCATGAATTGGTTTTTCATAATGGCGTTGTAGTAGGTAGCTTGCAAAGAGATGGAACGATCGAGCAAGCTGATATCGAATCCGGCTTCGAACGATTGCGTGGTTTCGGGTTTCGGGTTTTTGAAATTCACGATACCACTGTTGATAACAGCTCCCGTCGCCGGATTGTATTTTGCCGATGCGAGGAAAAGGCTGTTAGGAATGGAGTTACCCACCTCGGAGTACGAAGCCCGTAGTTTTAATTCGTTGATTTGCTCGGGTAAGGTGAGTATTTTGTTCATCTGAGCCGAAGCACCGGCAGAGTAGTAGGCAAAGTGGGGATCCATATCGCGGAATTGTGTAAAGGCGCGATACCAGTCGTCTCGGTAACTACCCTCGACCGTTACTTTGTCTTGCCAAGTAACTTGCGCCGTAGCGAAAATGGCGCGTTCCCAATTTTTGGTAGTAAGACCACCGAAGTTTTCGTTACCGCTGAGGTATATGTTGGAAAGGACGAATTGGTTGCACGAGAGGTCTTCGGTATAGGGTGCTCCTGTTTTGGCAATAGGAGTAATCATCCATTGATCGTAGGATGAGTTCATCATGCTACCGCCGGCATTGACCCCGATGGTGAAATCTTTGAATGTTTTGTTGTAGCTTAACATGAAGTCTCCGTAGAAGTCTTGCGACTTGGTATGGTCGAGAATAAGGCGACCCCGGTCGATCATTTCGGCATTACCCCATGTGGTGGCGTATTGTCGGTTTTCGTCGTTGCGTTCGTTGTAATCGTATTTGATACGAGCTTGCAAATTGAGGCCGTCGATGATTTGCCAGTTGGCAGCGATACTACCGAATGTGCGATTAATCACTTCTTCGCTGGTCATACGGTTGATCAACCACCACGGGTTATTGAGGTTGATGTCGCTAGTATACCATACTTGTTTACCATAGTGGCTGTCGGAAAGTATCGATTCTTTACCCGATTGTATTACCGAAATGGGCAGCCCATCGGGACCAGTTTCGGAAACGATGTAATCGTATTTTTTTGACAACCAAGTAGCCTCGGTGTCGTAATAGTTTTTGCGATACCAATTCATGTCGAGATTTCTCGGCGAAGTGTAGAGTTGGTAGATGGGGTTGAAGAACGTACCACCGGTAGGTCGATTTTTGGTCTTTTGGTTGATGTAATTCGCCGAAATGTCAATTTTGAGTTTATCTTTGAAAAACGAGAAACTTTGACGTAACGAGATGTTATGACGCATGAACTTATTGGTGTCGACAATGCCGTTGGCTGTGGTATTTCCGTAAGAGAAATAGGTTTGTGCCACTTTTGTACCACCGCTCAATGCAACCGAGTTGTTGAAATTTGAGCCTACGCGGTAGAAGTCGCTAATGTCGTATGGGGTGCGCGACAGTCGGTAGGGCGAGTTGGCCGGGTTGAAGTATTCGTCACCGAGGGCGTCGATGCGTTGTCCCCAGCTGTTCGAACCCATGGTGAAACCGTTTTCAACCGATCCGGTCATTAGACCACCGTATCTGTTTTGCAATTTGGGAAGTTTCAGAGGAGTCTCGAATGTCGTGCTGCTCGATACATCGATACGGATTTGCCCTTCTTTACCTTTTTTGGTGGTAATCATAAGTACACCGTTAGAGGCGGCACTACCGTAAAGCGCTGCGGAGTTTGCTCCTTTCAGCACAGTAATCGATTCGATGTCGTCGGGGTTGAGTTGGGAAAGGGCATCGCTACTTTCTTTCGAACCATCGACCATCATAGTGGCGCCACCAGTCTCCATATCCATTTGTCCGGTTACATTGTTTTGCATGGGTACACCATCGATTACGATAAGCGGCGAGTTGTTACCCAACATAGACGCATTACCCCGTAGAAGGATTTTGGAGGCTCCACCGGCTCCGCCGGAGTTAGGCGTGATGACCAAACCTGCGCTTTTCCCTTGCAACGAGTTGATGAGGTTGGCTTCTTTTGCACGAGTGAGCTCGTCGCCTCCGACGGTTTGTGTCGAGTAGGAAAGGGTTTCTTCTTTACGAGCGATACCCATAGCCGTGACTACGACTTCGTCGAGCAACTTCGTGTTGTCTTGCATCACTATATTGATTTTATTTTGTCCGTTGATGGGGCGTTTGATAGTTTGGTAACCAATGTAGGAAAATTCCAATTCGTTGCTTCCTGCCGGCACTTTGATAGAGTAGTTACCATCGATATCGGTTGCCGTCGCTACACTGGTTCCCGCAACCTTTACGGTGAGGCCGATGAGTGTTTCGCCGGAGGCATCGGTAACGTTACCGGTTATAATTTTCGTGTTGGCACTTTGAGCCGTGGCACTTGCGCTGGCGACATTTCCTTGCGCAGATGCGGCTTTTTTCGACAACATGATGTTGGGGTTCTGTATCGAGTAAGAAACGTCGGTCCCTTTGAACATGATATCGAGTATTTCGCTGACCGTCTTATTTTGAACGTTAAGGTTTACTTTGCGTTTCGTGTCCACTTGGGTGTTGATAACAAACAGACACTGAGCTTCTTTCTCGATTTTTTTCAAAACTTCGTCTATCGGAGTATTTGCCTCGGATAGGGATATGCGTGAATACGCATCGGCACTTGCTTCGAATGCGTAAGCCAGTGCTAAAACTGCAATAATTGCTTTTAAACTTTTTCTATACATACGTGTGTTTTGTGGTATTCAAAAGTTTTGTAACTGAAATAAATAAATTGTTGATTTTAAAATGATAGACAAGAGATGGTGTGCTTTTATGTATTCATAGGCTTTTGGATATTATTTGTGTTTAGAAGTGATTTGTATTGTATTGAGTTCTTTATCCCATTTGAAATCGAAGTTGAAATCGTGTTGAAGAGCCTGCAACGCATGTTGAATGCCATTGTAGCGATAGAACTTACCGGTGTAGCGCTCGGTGCTTTTGATGTCTTTGTCGATACTGATTTTTACACCGAAACATTTTTCAAATCCTTCCATCAATTCGTCGAACGATTTGTCCTTGAAGTAGTAGATGCCGTCTTTCCACAGCTCGGTTTCGAAGGTGCGGATTACCGATTGCTTGAACTCGCCGTCTTTGAATTGAGCCCGGTATCCGGGTTTGAGCATCGCGCTTTTTTCGCCCGACGATATTTTTACAGAACCCTCGATGAGCGAGACCATGAAGTCTTTTTCTTTGAGTGTGGAAGTCACGTAGAATTTGGTTCCCAACACTTTAACTTTTCCGTTAGGCGTATTTACGATAAATGGTTTCCAACGGTTGTGGGCGACTTCGAGATAGGCTTCGCCTTCTATTTCTATATTGCGTTGCATTCCCAAGAACGACGAGGGGTATTTTATCGTGGAACCTGCATTGAGCCATACTTTCGTACCGTCGGGCAGGAGCAGGGTATTGCTGTTACCGGCGGGTACGGTCAATGAATAGAGGGGAACGATGCGATCGCCCATCGTGAGATAGAAACTGCCGAATGCTACCGACAACAATAGTATGACAACGGCGGCAATGCGCAGAAGTTGTGCACGGTAGTGGCGGCGGAAGTCGTATTTGGTCCGCTGTATATTGTCGGTCGATAATAAAATAGCATTGTATATGTTGCGTTCACGACAGAACTCTTTGAGGTTTTCGGGAGAGGCTTTTGTCCACTCCAAAACTTGAATGCGCTCCTCTTCGGTTGCGCAATTTCCGAAATATCTATATAATGTTTTCTTTTCCATACATTATATAAACCGAAAAACAGGGTATATCCCTAGTAATAAAATAAAATTTTTTTGAGAAAAATGAAGTGTGGATTTGTGTTTTTATAGTTTGTTGGTTGATTTTCGTGGTATTTTAGTCGGATTTCGTTACAGCGTGGCTCGGAATTTTTATAAATAGTCTTTTAATTTTTTTCTTAGGACATTCAGGCTTTTTGTGACATGGAATTCTACGCCTTTTACCGAAATCCCGAAGTTTTCGGCAATGGTTTTGTAGGATTTTTGTTCGAGGTATCTTTCGTAAAAGATTTCACGGGTGCGATTAGGGAGTGTTTTGATAGTATCGTTTACTATATTTTCTATTTCGCTGGTGAATAGTTCGGAGGGATCGCATCCTTTCAATGAGGATATATTGAGTTCTATTTCACCTATTATGTGTTTATAGAGCTCGTCGTTTTTTTGTAATAAGTATTTTCTCTCTTCCAGAATATCGATACATCGGTTTCTTATAATTGTAAAGATGTATCCTTTTATATTGGAAGTTTGGAACGTCGCTTTGTCCTTGTTCTCCCAATATTGGATATAGGACTCCATGACTACGTCTTCTGCGTCTTGCATGTTTCCAAGATAGGAATATGCAAACTGGATAAATCCATTTTTAGAACTTCTAAAAATGTTTGTGAAATCACTATCTTCTTGAGTAACTAATGTCATTCAACTTTAAATTAAAATAAAATGTATAGCTTGTCTGAAAAATAGTATGGAGACAATAATCGTGTTAAATATGGTTTTTGTTACATGATATTCAGTTGTTTAGGACTTTATGAGTAATGAGAAATAAAGAAAATCGCAGTGCTAATATACTAATATTATAAGATAAAAAAGAAAACTTACATTCTTTTTTTATAAAAAATTATAGT
>OGUL01000685.1_pt1 | contig 35475 bp, 20 predicted proteins | sample 1553651 | NCBI WGS metagenome assembly OGUL01 (sample SAMEA2580048, study PRJEB22360) | human gut metagenome | biome: human gut; feature: human-associated habitat; material: faeces | place: Denmark | collected 2008/2010
CAACCTATAACAGGATTTTTTTAATACACAGTCAACCAAAATCAGGACGAGACAGAGCGAAGGAAGCTCCCGCCGTATGTTCGATATCTTGGTCCACAGGCAGTATTGAGACGTATCCCGTATTTGCCAACCGTCCGCTTCCTAACAGGCGTTGCAGGTTGTTTAATGTTTGGATATTTCTATCCGAGCCGATCCATATACTGTCGATGACAGACGGTGAAGGAATGTGTATAAGTGATTTATCGATCGTTTTACAAGTGTGTCCCAACAGGAATTCGCTTTGTTCGCCCAGTAGGCTGATAATCTTTGAAGTGTCCATATTTATGAAAGTTTTTTAATATAACATGGGCCGTAAAGGATAGGTTTCATAGTTTTTATCAATTAACAGATAGAATAAATTTATGAGTTTTTGTAGGGCTTGTTTTAGAATGTTTCCCTACATTTGCAAAGAACAAATAACGAGTGTTACAACTATTTTAGATTATACAACCAATAAAAATTTACAAAGATGAAAAAGAAATGGATTTGCACAGTATGCGGTTATGTACACGAAGGTGATGAAGCTCCTGAATTCTGTCCTCAATGCAAGCAGCCGAAGAGTAAATTTAAAGAAATGGTAGAAACTACCGGTGCATTGACTTTTGCCGATGAACATGTGATCGGTGTTGCTAAAGGTTGTGATGAAGAAATGATTAAAGATTTGAACGCGCATTTCATGGGTGAATGTACTGAAGTCGGTATGTATCTGGCTATGAGTCGCCAAGCTGACCGTGAAGGTTATCCTGAAGTAGCAGAAGCATTCAAACGCTATGCTTGGGAAGAAGCTGAACACGCTGCTAAGTTTGCCGAACTGCTGGGTGATGTTGTTTGGGACACAAAAACAAACTTGGAGAAACGTAAAGACGCTGAATGCGGTGCTTGCGAAGATAAGAAACGTATTGCCACTCGTGCAAAACAATTAAACTTGGATGCTATCCACGACACAGTTCACGAAATGTGTAAGGACGAAGCTCGCCACGGTAAAGGATTTGAAGGTTTATACAACCGTTATTTCAAATAATTCGCAAATTCGTTAACAAAGGAAGGGCATTCTTTTAGGAGAGTGCCCTTTTTATTGGAAAAAAATGCTTTTGAGGGGACAACGAATTTAAATTTTCCCTACATTTGTACTCGCAAACGACGACCTAAGGAAAGCTGCCAGAGTGGTCGAATGGGCCGCACTCGAAATGCGGTGTACGGGTAACTGTACCGGGGGTTCGAATCCCTCGCTTTCCGCAGAAAAGAGGATGTGTCCACCAAATATCATGACACACCCTCTTTTTCTATGTCGTCACTGATTTAGTGCCGATATGGAACTGACAACTTCACACATACAGTTTATCAAAGAACATGCAACAGACGATTTAACCCGCCTGTTGCTTTCCGCTGCCAAGTATCCCGGAATGGATATTCCCTTTTTAGTCGATCAGATTGCTGTCCGAAGGCAGATCCGGGAGAAGTTGCCGTCGTGGTTTGAGAACGGACAATTGGTTTTTCCGGCTAAGATTGCGGCGGAACAGTGTTCATCTGAACAGACAGCAGCTTATAAACAGGAACTGATTGGTGAAAGTTGGACTATTTGCGACCTGACGGGAGGACTGGGAATCGATAGCTATTTTCTTTCCCGCAAGGCGAAACATTTGACTTATATAGAACGTTTTCCTGTTTATTGTGAAGCCGCGAAACATAATTTTTCTGTCTTGGAGGCCAACAATATAACGATCATAAATGCTGATGCCGCCCAAGTTGTTGATACCCTTCCGGAGGTCGATGCTTTCTATATCGATCCTGCACGCCGAGGAGAATCTAACAAGCGGGTTTTTGCTTTGCAGGATTGTGAACCTAACCTGCCCGGACTGTTGCCGGCGCTTCTGAAACGTTCCCCGCATGTCATTGCAAAGCTTTCGCCGATGGCAGATATACAAATGACTTTGGAGCTGTTGCCGGGGACGACATCCGTGCATGTCCTTTCGGTTAGGAACGAATGCAAGGAACTGCTTTTTGTGGTGGAACGAGAGGCGGATGGCAGAGAACCGTTAGTCCGGTGCATCAATTTCGGACTGGATGGAATGCAATCTTTCTCTTTTACATTAGAAGAGGAACGTAGCGCCGTATTGGTTCCTGCCGGTCAGGTAGGTACATATTTGTATGAACCGAATGCCTCGGTTTTAAAAGCCGGCGCATTTAAGCAGATTGCCGTCCGGACGGGAGTGAAGAAGTTGCAGGTGAACAGCCATCTATATACAGCGGACCATTTAGTTTCCGACTTTCCCGGTCGCAGATTCCGAGTGGATGAAGTGCTGTCTTTTACCGGAAAACTCTGTAAAGGACTATCAAAGACAATCCCCCAAGCAAATATAACCGTGCGTAATTTTCCTCTCTCCGTAGAAGAACTGCGTAAGCGGACGAAGATCACCGACGGAGGCCACGTCTATCTCTTTGCAACCACCTTGGTGGATGGAGAAAAGGTGCTGGTTAAGTGTTCCAAAGCCTGATCGATCAGGTGAATAACATCAGCACCAATTGTGCTGAAATCACGCGGATAAACATTGAAAGCGGATAGACGGTGGCATAAGAAACGGAGGGTTCGTCGCCATCGACAGTCGTGTTGGCATAGCTCAGTGCCATCGGGTTTGCCATGCTCCCGCAGAGCATACCCACGTTGTGCGCATAATCGAGTTTGAAAAATTGCGAAGCTATGAAACCGACGATCAGCACCGGCACGATCGTCAGCAGAAATCCAAGCCCGATCCAAAGCAATCCTTCTGCCCGAAAAACCGTTTCGAAGAAATGTACACCCGAATCGATCCCCAATCCCGCTAAATAAATAATGATCCCCAGTTGACGAAGCATCAGGTTGGCACTCATTGTCGTGTAGGTTGTCAGGTGGAAACGAGGGCCGAATGCGCCCATCAGGATTCCGACGATGATCGGGCCTCCGGCGATCCCTAATTTGACTGGCGTACTCATCCCTGGTAACGTGATCGGCAATGCTCCTAACAGCATCCCCAGCGATATACCAATGAAGACAGCCAAGAGGTTCGGATTGTTTAACCGCTTGATCTCATCCCCTAAAATCTTTCCGACTGTGTTTACCGAATTCGCTTCTCCCACGATAGTCAACCGGTCACCGATTTGCAGGCGCAGGTCGGGAGAGGCCAGCAGGTCTATACCGGCACGGTTCACACGCGTAATATTGATACCGTAGAGGTTGCGAAGGCGGAGAGAGCCTAATTTCACACCGTTCACCCGGTTGCGTGTCACCGCGATGCGGCGCGAGATCAGTTGGCTGTCAATGGCATTCCAGTCGATATCCGCCTTGTTCCAATCTACATTCTCCTGCTCGCCGAAAAGGACTTTAATATTTTCGACATCCGATTTAACGGAGATGATCAAAAGGTGGTCATGCTCGTGAAGTAAGGTGTCCGAAGTCGGAATGCTTACTTTACCGTTTCTCCATACACGTGAAATAACGAAATGCTTGTCCGTCAGCTTCATTACGTCCTTGATGCTCTTTTCGTAGATAGCCGGATTGCTTACATGAAATTCGGCGACATAGGTAGTCGTGTCGCGTTGTTCCTTTAAGTCTTTCTGTTTCTTGTCGGCAAACAAGGCTCTCAGGATAATAATCGCCAAGATCACGCCCACTACGCCGAGCGGATAAGCGACGGCACACGCCAAAGCCATGTCCGTCACCCCTTTGGTATTGGCCGGATCTATCTGCAACAAAGCCTGTTGGGCGGCTCCCAAAGCAGGCGTGTTGGTAACGGCCCCGCAAAGCAAACCGACCATATTGGAAAGGGAAACTCCTGTTACCCAGTGCAGACTGACTGTCATAATGAGTCCGAGCAGGATAACGCCTAACCCCATCATGTTCATAGCTACCCCTCCCTTCTTCAGCGAAGAGAAGAAACCGGGACCAACCTGCAACCCTAATGCATAGACGAAAAGGATCAAGCCGAAACTTTGAGCAAAATACAGCATATCCTTATTCACGACGATCCCTAAATGCCCGGCAAAGATACCGGCAAAGAATACGAATGTGATACCCAGTGAGATCCCGAATATCTTGATCCGTCCTAAATACAATCCAAGTGCAGAGACCAGTGAAATAATGATGACTGCCTGCACCATCGTAGGCTCTAAAAAGGCCTCTTGTAACCAATTCATAAAGTTCCCCTGTTTATTGACGGCACAAAGATAGGACAATAATTTGATTCGTCATCTATTTCTCTCGTTCCCGCGCTTGACACAGGCTCCCCTTATTGTCTTTGTTCGTTTGTTTCATTACCTTTATCCCCAAAATAAGATCAGATTCATATTTATTAAATCTGGAAAAACATGTCATTGAAAATAATCCATACTGCCGACTGGCATCTTGGGCAAACCTTTTTCGGGTATGACCGTGATGAGGAACATGAGGCATTTCTTTCGTGGTTGATCGATATATTGACGCTACGGCAGACTGATGTCTTGCTGATAGCAGGCGATGTTTTCGATGTTGCCAATCCGTCGGCAGCCGCCCAACGCCGTTTTTTCCGTTTTTTGCGGGAAGCGAACCGGCATAACCCACAATTGCAGATCGTGATTATCGCAGGTAATCATGATTCGGCAGCCCGTCTGGAGGCGCCGATACCCCTGTTGGAAGAACTGAATACGTCAATTGTAGGGGTTGTCCCGCGAACCGACCTGTGCAAGATCGATTTCGATTCGCTTCTGATTCCTTTATATAATAAGGAAGGAAAACGGGAAGCGATCTGTCTGGCTGTTCCCTATCTTCGTCAGGGAGATTATCCCGCTTCGAAAGAAGGGAAAGATACCTATGTGGAGGGCGTTACCCGAATGTATCGCCAGCTCTATGACTATGCCGACAGCCAAAGGCAACCGGGCGAGGCCCTGTTTGCGATGGGACACTTGCATGCGACTGGTGCTGAACTGTCGGAAGATGACCGGAGCGAACGGACCATCATGGGAGGACTTGAATCTATATCGGTAGAAGCCTTTAATGAGGACTTGGCCTATACGGCCCTCGGTCACATCCACAAGGCGCAACGGGTAGGGGGACGCGAGTCTGTACGCTATGCCGGCAGCCCGCTTCCGATGTCTTTCTCCGAACAGCATTATCACCATCAGGTTGTTGCCTTTACCCTCGAAAACGGATGCCTGTCGGATCTCGAAGCAGTGCCCATCCCACTCCGAACCGCCCTGCATCGGATTCCGGCGGAACCGGCGTCGCCTGCCGAAGTCCTTTTGTCGCTTTCCAACCTACCGTTGGCGGAAGAGGGAGCCGATCGCAGCCTATGGCCTTATCTGGAGGTGCAGGTACTGCTGACGGAGCCAGATCCGGGGTTTCGGCATCGGGTGGAGGAGGCACTGGCGGATAAGGCTGTACGCCTGACTTCCATCATCCCTTCTTATCCGAAAAAGGAGGGAGAGGAAGATTCTCGTCCTTTCTCTTATACGGATTTACAAAAGATCGCTCCGCTGGATATGCTTCGCCATACCTTTACGAACCGTTTCGGGGGAGATTTGCCGGAAGAGTTGGAAAAGATGTTTAACGATGTAATGCGGGAGGTTTCCCTATGAAGATATTAGCGATACGAGGTCGTAACCTGGCCTCGTTGGAAGGTGATTTTGAAATAGATTTTACGGTGGAGCCATTACTTTCAGCCGGGATATTTGCTATTTCCGGGCCTACGGGAGCAGGTAAGTCCACCCTTTTGGATACGATGTGCTTAGCTCTGTTCGCCCGTACGCCTCGTACCGACCAGGCGAAAGAAAATAATGTCAAGCTTCAGGATGTCAGTAATGAACAATTGTCGCAGAGCGATCCTCGTTTCTTGCTGCGGCGGGGAACATCCTCCGGTTTTGCAGAAGTGGATTTCATGGCCTTGAACGGACACCGCTATCGGACACGCTGGTCGGTGGCGCGGGCACGCGACAAGGAAAACGGACGGTTGCAGAATCCGCGTTTGGCTCTGTATAACCTCGACAAGGAGGAGGAAGAGCAAGGGACGCGTTCCGATTTGCAAGCCCGTATTATCGATTTGATTGGCTTGACTTTCGAACAGTTTACGCGTTCCGTATTGCTGGCGCAGAACGATTTTTCCACTTTCCTGAAAGCCGAGCAGGGAGAAAAAGCTTCCTTGTTGGAGAAGTTGACCGGAACCGAACTCTATTCCGCCATTTCTCGCCAGATATTTGAAAGGAATGCGCGGGCGAAAGAAGCCTTCGACTTGATCCAAACGCGAATACAGGGTATCGAGCTATTGACGGATGAGGAAGAAAACGACTTGCGCACTCGCCTTGCCGGAACGGAAAAGGAGCTGCAGCGAGTCGAGAAAGCGAAAGCGGAGCAACAGGCCCTTCAAGAGGCCGTCCGTTCTATCGAACAGCAGATAACCATCCGCCAAAGACAACAAAAAGAGGCGGCCGATAAGTTGGTGCACGCAACGGAATTGTTGACGGTCGCTCGCCATGAATACGAAAAGGGAGTGGAGGAACAGCAACAGTCTGAGGCTCGTTTCAAATCCCTTCAACAGGAGATCTTGCAGGCGCGTAAACTGGATATCCAGTTGGATACAGCCATCCGTGACCTGTCACATTCGGAGCAGCAGTTGAAAAATGTAATGCTTCGGAAAGAAGAGGCCGAAAAGAAATATCAAGCTGCCGTCCTCCGCCGGAGACAGGGAGCGGAGGAGATTGCCCGTCTGACCGCTTGGCGCGAGCGTTATAAAAAGAAGGAACGTATTGCGGAGCAACTTTCAGCTTTGTTGTTGCACTTGGATGCAGCATCGGCCACCCGTTCAGGGATGGAGGCGGCTGTCCGTTCGATCGAAACGCTCCGGCAGGAGATGGCGGCGTTGAATAAACAACTTTCCGACCTGCAACAGACCAGTGCAAACAAACAGCAGGCGTTGAAGCGGGCTGAAGCGGATTACCGGAATCTGGAAGAGGAACTGAAAGCTGTCGATGCACCGGCTTTGGACAAACAGATCGAGAAACTTCGCCAGGAACGGGAACAATTGCTTATCGAACAGGCACGCTTGGAGGCTTCCGGTAACATAAAGGATTTACGCGGCAGGTTGCAGGATGGACAACCTTGTCCGGTTTGCGGGAGCACGCATCATCCTTTTGCAAATCAGGTTCCTGTCGCTCCTGTTTCTGCTCTAACCCTTCAATTGCAGGATTTATCGAATAAAAAAGAAACCTACGTCGCTCATACCCGCCATCTTACCCGTTTGCAACAGCAGTTGCTCCAACTCCATAAAGAACTTGCAGATAGCGAGGCCGCCTGTAAGGAAATGGCTGGTAAGCAACAACTCGCTGCCAGTCGGCAAGAGAGGGAAGAAGCTATTGTAAAAGAGCAATCCACCCTGTTGACCCAGTCCCTTTCGGCTGCCGACCTGCTGTTCGGCAATAGTGAGTGGCAGAAAGCCTGGTTGCAGAATCCGGAAACTTTCCGTAAAACATTGACAGACTTCGCCCGTCAGTGGCATGAGAATACCGAGAAACTCCATCAACTGGAACGGCAGGAAAGCGCCCAAAAAGCCGAATGCGAATCTCTCGCCTCCTTCCTTCCTTCTCTCGAAAAGCAAGCCGAAGAATCCGGACAGCTCCACGAAAAGAACCGTGCCGCTTTTTCCTCTTTGCAGGCAGAACGAAAGAAACTTTTGAATGGCCGATCTGCAGATAGCGTAGAACAGGAGTACATCCGACGAATGGAAGAACTGAAAGAGCGTTTGAAAAAACTGTCGGCCACCCAGACTGAGCAATCCGGCATCGCCGACCAGATACGCGGCATTGCCGACCAGATTGCAAAAGACCTGACCGAGGCCTCTGCCGACCTACTCTGGAGAAAGGCGGCTTTAGACAAATGGACAGCTGATTATTTGGATTCTTCGGGTGGAGAGCCACTCGAAGTTATCTTGTCCCGGTACACACAGGAAAAGACGGAACTTGCTTTCCGGCTTCGTACTCAGACGGAGAACAAGGCGAAAGTTTCCGGTCTGCAGGAAGAATTGAATGTCCGGCGTACGGAAAGCGAACGTTGGGCGAAGCTGAACGAACTGGCCGGTTCTGCCGACGGCGCCAAGTTCCGTCGTATAGCGCAAGGATATACGCTCGATATACTGTTGAACTATGCCAATGTGCAACTGCGTGAATTGACAAGGCGCTATCGGCTGGAACGGGTTCCCGAAACGCTTGCCTTGCAGGTGATCGACCGGGATATGTGCGATGAGGTGCGTACCGTCCATAGCCTTTCAGGGGGCGAATCGTTCCTTGTTTCGTTGGCACTGGCGCTAGGCCTGTCTTCCCTCTCATCCAACCGGATGCGGGTTGAAAGCCTTTTCATTGACGAAGGTTTCGGTTCTTTGGATGCCGAGACGCTTCGTGTGGCGATGGATGCTTTGGAAAGTTTGCGGACGCAGGGACGCAAGATCGGCGTCATCTCGCATGTGCAGGAAATGACAGAGCGCATCCCTGTCCGCGTACAAGTAAGTCGGGTAGGCAATGGAAAAAGCGTTGTAAGAATTGAGAATTGACAATTAAATGTGTCGAAAGCTAATTGTCAATTCTCAATTGTTAATTGGCTTTAGAATCGTGGTCAAGAACCACAATTCTAAAGCCGACGTTCATCGGCCGCTGCCAAGGCAGGTAGGCTTTACGGACGGCCGATGTGGAGTATTTAGGACGTTCACGCCAGGAGCCGCCTCGTACAACTTTCTTCTCGGCAGTCTTTTTGTTTGCCTTTTCTTTTAAAGGATAAGGAATGTAATCGGAGGCTGTCCATTCCGCCACATTCCCGTTCATGTCGTACAATCCCCAGGGATTGGGCTGGTAAGAGGCAACAGGGCAACTGATCAGTTGGTGGTCGTTTACGTTCAGGATTTTCGGTAGGAAATCCCAGAACTTGCGCATGGGATCGTTTGCCCGCATCGGTTTCGGATCTACGCCTGTTACCGCCAGATCGACAGTCGTACTGTCTGCCAAGTTTTCGAAAGCACCGAAGTCGCTCTCCGTCGATCCGAACCAGAAATCATCTGCGCTTCCCGAGCGTGCTGCCCATTCCCATTGTGTTTCGGTAGGCAGAGAAACTGTATTGCCTGATATTTCGCTGATCTTTTGGCAGAAAGCATTCGCTTCGTCCCAGCTGACGCGCACGACAGGCTGTTTTGGCCGGTTGGCTGCATAGCCGGGGGTCGTATGATCTTTCCAAGTCTGTCCGATGTACCGGCTGTCGTGTTCCGGGAAAAGTGCGCGGAACTGCTCGTTCGTGATTTCGGTCATGCTCATCCAGAAGCCTTCCTTCACGTTTGCCTTGAATGCTGGCGAAGCGGAGGGAGTTCGGTTGTTACCCATCACAAAGCTGCCGGCGGGAATCCATACCAGGTCGATATGTACATCCGGAGTGATGGTGAGGCGGCGGGTCGTTTCGTCTTTGGCAGCTTGCCGGGCAGTCGCCGTCTGCGTGTCGAACGGGAATCCCTTTACCTTGACCGGGCGGACCGGTTTGGTCGGCTTCTTTATTTCGACTGTTTCGCCGGTCGTTGCTCCGGTAATGCCGTCTGCCTTTTTGTTTTCTTTCAGCCAGTCGGCGTAGTCGGCAATCTCTTTTTGCCAGTCAACCTGTACACCGCTGTATTTCTCGGCCAGCTCCATACGGCGTTCCACCTGACCTTTGGGAGATTGAGGCTTCAGGTCTATTTGGGTGAAAGCCCCATAATAAGGCGCGTTGAGATCGATCCAGGCATAGAGCGTCCGCATGTCCTCTTCCGGAACCTCTACGCCGTGGTGTCCGGCTTGCAGGATGCGGATCAGTTCGCTGTTGCTCGCGTGAAACTCGGCCGGCTTGAGGACATAGATGTCTGATTCCGGTCCCTGGCGGTACACGTATGGGTGCAGGTTCAGATAGCTTTGGTCGTACTGCTTGTTGATTTTCGTCAAGATACCTCTCTTATATGTGACCATCTGATCCTTGCGGAAGTCCGGTTCGGCATTTTTCCCGTTGTGGCAAGAGACGCAGTTACGATCCAGTACCGGTTGCACTTCCAGACGGAACGTGAACGGGCGGACACCTCCTTCCGGTGTTTCCAGCCGGCGTGCCTGCTTGGCCGAAGCAATCGTGCGTTTGGGAATGGGTATGCTGTTCTGATCTTCATGGCAACCGACGCAGGAGACGATCTCGCCCGGCATCCCAGTCAGCCAGCTGCGCATCCATTGGATGGCTGCCCCGTCTTTATCCAATGGCTGAATGGAAATCGGCGTGTTGGCGGGAATGGTGAATAGCGCAGAACCGTCTTCCTCGACCGGGACTGTTCCGAGTATACGTTTGATATCCCATCCACTCTGTATTCCCTGTGCATCGTGATCGGAAGGAGCTAAGATATAGGCATACTCATAAGCGAAGATACGGAGTGCCTTGATCGTGCCCCGGGGAACGCCCTGCGTACCTTCTCCTTCGTAGATATCCTGGATAAAGACCGTAGCCTCTTTGCTGTCCGGCTTGATCTTCGAAGGGATGACAGGAGGTGTTTCGCGTTTTACCAGCGGGATGGGAGCGGTCAGACCTTCTCCTTCCTGCTCGGCAATGAGTGTCAGGTTATCGAAAACGTCGACCAGGTAAATTCCCCAAAGTGCCTCCTTCGCCGGTTTGCAGGCGACCAGGAAATACTTTTCGCTAAGCGGGAACGGCTTCATGAACTGAGGCCAGACGCCTTCCACCAATTCGTCCTTGATGATCGGGACGATCGGGCGGTCTTTGAACGGCAGTTCCTGTATCATCCCCTTTTCCTCTTTCCGGCTTTTGGCAGGGTCGAAGATGACGAGCCGCCCTGAACGTGCCGTCCCGTGATGGCCGGAGATGATGCCGATGAAGCGGCTGCTGTGCTTGGAGAGCGGTTTCATGTCGAACGTACTGTTCGGGAAATAGGAGCCGCTGCCGTAGAGCGCTTTGTTTTCTGTCCCGTCGGGGTTCATGTGCATCACGATACGGGAGAAATAGTGTGTCAGGTCCGTATATTCCCAACGGGTGTACATGATGCGTCCGTTTGGGATCACGATAGGCGACCAGTTCCCGTCCTGGTCGAAGGTGAGGCGGCGCAAGGCACGCGTCTCGGGGTCAAAGGAGACAAGGTTGGCTACCACATCGTCGCCATGCACGCAAGGAACGCCGTTGTAACCGATGTTGGTCGTCGCCACCACTTTCCCGTCCGGCAGGTAATTGGCGTCGCAGAATTCCAGATCCGGCTCATCAACGGTGATCTTTTGGTGAAGGTTGCTTCCGTCGATGTTCATTTCGTATATCTGCCACTTCCGGTTCTTGTCGAGCGAGGAGAAGAGGAGGCGGTCGGCATCCCAGTGGAGCTGTATGTCCGAAACGGGAACATCGGCTTCGGGCTTGTATATCCGGCTGCTTTCGATTTGTCCGCGCAAGCCCGTGAGCAGGTCGATCTCGGCATCGTAGCCTTTACGCGAGTTGGAAAATAGCGAGTTGTAGTTGGCTGTCGAAGTTCCCATCGACGGGCCCATCGCCTTACGGGCCTTGTTTCCCAAACGGTAACGGGCCACTATGATCTTGTCCATGTCCAGCAGCGGGTTGGCCAGGATGATCTCACGCTTCAAGGCAAGTATTTCTTGAGCTTGGCCAATTACTTCGTCGACCGTGTTGCTGGAAACCTTATCGGAGAAGGCCTGCCGCACGCCGGGCAGAAGTGTTTCCAGACGGGATAGTTTTTCGTAAAGCGCGGGAGCTTTTCCTCCCAATGCTGTTTTTGTGTCGTCCAGATAGGCACGTATGGCAGTAGGATTTACCCATCGGATTTGCACTTCTAGATCGCTTAGCTGAATTTGGCGTATTGAATCTTGTCCGTTCGTTGCGGAAATACCGGATACGGAAAGAGAGAGGAACGTGAAGAGTAAACAAACTTTATGCTTCATATCATTATTATTTTTTCAAAATCTCTATCACTCTATCACACTTCGTATATAAACTATTCATATACAACTGTTTGTTGTGTGATATATGTCACTTTTATCTATCACTCTACTATCACTCCATCTTTTTCCAATACGGCAGAAAAAGATACAAAGCATATCGCTTGTTTTCAACAAGATAGTGAGATTTGATGCTGAACACCCGGATGTTTGTTCTCTGTACATCCGGGTGTTTGCCCTCCCGACACCCGGATGTTAAAGGTGGGTTTACCCGGGTGTTCAAGAGCTTTTGCAGGTACTTTTATGAAAAAAAGATCCTTGTTGTGACTTATTTGTTTGCTAATTTGTAAATTTCCGATGCAGCCATCAGGAATGCACCTGTACCATAGAGCTCGGTCATGTCGCGTGTCACCTTTTTCGGATCGGCACCTACCGGCTGAACCCACCCTAATTTCCCGTTCGTTTCAACTGCACGGGTCAGTGCTTCCCATCCTTTTTTTACGACTGGTAGGTATTTGTCTGCCGGCAGATACCCCTGGTTGATTCCGTATGCCAAGCCGTAAACGATAAATCCGGTCGCGCTTGTTTCGGGTGAAGGATAGCTGTCCGGGTCCAGCAGGCTGGCATGCCAATAACCGTCTTTCCCTTGCAACCCGGCGAGGCGCTCGGACATCTCTTTATAAAGTTCGAGATAGAAAGGACGGAATTCGGTATCTTCCGCCGGCAGCGTCTTCAGGATTTCCGCCAGCCCGCCGATTACCCAACCGTTGCCACGTCCCCAGAAAATCTTCTTGCCGTTGGCTTCTTTCTGTCCGATGTATCGGCTGTCGCGATAGAAAAGGTCTTCGTCTTTATCATACAGGTGATTGTAGGTAGCACGGAATTCACTGTCGGCGAAGTGCATGTATTTACGGTTGCCGGTCAGCGTGTAGAGCCGCGTGTAGACTCCGGGCGCCATGAAAAGGGCGTCGCACCACGTCCAGCGTTCGATCGTGCTGCCTTTGCTGTAATCGAGATCCATGCTTCCGTTGGAAGGATTGTTCAACACCCAGTCGGCGCGGGCGATGGTCGGTTTCAGCATATTCTCGTTCTTTTCCTTATTATAGAAATCGATGTAGGTTTGTGCGATGCAAACGTCATCGGCATGATACATCCGGTTGGCAACCTGCCAGCTCTGTCGGTTGAAGATTTTCCGGAGCCAGTCATAATATGTATTGTCTCCACTTAGTTCCGCCCAGTCGAACATCCCCATATAAAGTGCTCCGGCGATCCATCCGCGCGGTTCGCTCTTGGCATATTTGTTTTCGGGATAATCTTTGATCTGCCAGTCCGCCACCCGCCGGGCAACTTCCATGATGCTTTGCCGGTCCAAGCCCGTTTCCGTCGCACTGACAGCGGCTGTATTTGTCGTTTCGGCCTGTGCCGGCAGATTGTTCACTAAACAGGTACAAGCGCAAAGTGAGAGGCCTGTACAGATGTACTTGATTGTAGTTTTCATGATATTCGTTCTGTTTCTTTTAATTCTGCACCAAAAATAGGAAAGATAAGGCTCAGGATATAATAATATCATCTCAAAATGAGTAAAAAATGTACCAAATTTTATGATTATTAAAAAGAAAGGGGATGTCCCTTTGGCTGGAACTTCCCCTTTCATCCTATAAGTGTGTTTTTACTTTATAGCTATTCAATGCTTAGTATCCCGGATTCTGTGGAAATTCGGCTCCTGTGTTAGAGTCGATGATGGTCTGCGGGATCGGCCACAAGGTGTGATGTTCATCCATAGTGTTGCTGTGCGGGTTGTATTTCTTTACGCGTTCAACCAGCTTGCCTGTACGAACCAACGTAAATCGGCGTAACTCTTCACCAACCAATTCACGGATACGTTCGTCCAGTAGGAAGTCAATTGTGGCATCTTTAGCTGTAATTTCCGGTGCATTGGCTCGTTTGCGTATTACATTGATCGCGTCTGCGGCTCCTTGTGCATTGTTTTGCATCAAGCGTGCTTCAGCCAATAGCAGATATGTTTCGGCAAGACGGAACTTCATACGGTCTTTATTGTTACCGCCATAGCTCAAATCCTCTGCTTTTCCGTAGAAGAATTTCGTGACAGCCGGGTATATGGTGAATTTTGTCCATGTCTCTTCTGTGATTTCGGCTTTCTTTCCATATTTATCAGAAGAAGCATCGTTGTAATACCAGTTTCTCTTGATGTTATATTCCGAGTTACGAATATCGCTTGAAGCGAAGAAGTCGTTGCTGTCGATCCACCATTTGAATGGGACGATCTGTGCCAAACCACGTCCGCCTAAAGAGTCTGCCAATACAAAGCCGTCTTCGTTGTAGTATTTGGGAACCCAAGCACGTTTTGTCCAGTCTTCGTTTGCTCCGCCGCCTCCGGTCGTGTTGTATTCGAGTTGCATAACCCAGATGCTTTCCATATTACCGGAAGTACGGTTCTGGTTATATTCTTTGAACATATCGGAGAACGGATCTCCGGCTTTGTCTTTCTCCGCACCGAAGCGTGAAGTCATCAGATGGAAGTAACCGCAATCGATTACAACTTTTGCTGCTGTTTCCGCTTCTGCATACTTGCCTGCCATGAGGTATACTTCCGAAAGCATATGTTGGGCAGCCCATTTTGTTAACTGTCCAACTTCGACCTTATCGGGATCTTCCGGAAGATTTGCGATTGCAAACTGCAAGTCTTCGATCATCTTGCCTAAAACTTCCGCTTTCGGTGTGCGGGTAAAGTCTATCCGGAAGTCTTTTTCAATTTTATCAACATATGGAACATCTCCGTACAAATATACCAGATACCGATAAGCATAAGCGCGGAAGAAGCGAGCGATAGCCTGATAGTAGGCTTTATCGGTCGGTTTGTCCCAATTTACATTACCTTCCGAATATTCGAGGATTTCATTGGCAGAGGCGATCAAACCGTATCCCCAGTTCCAATAGGAAGTGACAAATGTTGTGGATGGTGTATAAGACAAGTTTTCGAAAGGAACCAATGAACCGTCTCCATGCCCTGTGTAGACAATGTCTGTTGCTACCTGAAATGATTCGTACGGACAAGCTTGTCCCTGGCTTGTTGTTGCTCCTCCCCATGTGTTAAATTCGGAACGGGCCCAACCGTACAACCCGTTTACTCCGACTTCAAAACCATAGCTGCTTGTGTATGTATTGTCTGGAGATAGCGAGCTTTTTAGCTCTTCATCCAGAAAACCTGAACAACCGGTTGATGTCACCAATAAAAATGCAGCAGCGGCAGTTGCTAATATATTTTTCATATCCAAATTCAATTATATTATAATGTTAGAAAGTAAGATTTAATCCAAACATGTAAGAACGGGCAGTCGGGTAGGTAACGAGAACATTTCTGTTAGCATCGCTATCTTCTAAGTTCAGCCAGTTGTCGATGTTACTGAAAGTATAGAGGTTGTTGACACTTGCATTGATACTCAGCGAGCTGATTCCAATTGCACTTAATGTTGTCTTCGGGAACGTGTATCCGATCGTGATGTTCTTGATATTGACGTAATTCATTTTTTTGTAGAATGAATGTTTATCGTAAGGAACATAAGCAGGAGATGTCATTTCGTTTGTCGGATTTTCCGGTGTCCAGTAGTCCATACCACTTATGTAGTTGTATGTCGGCATCCAGCGGTCGAAGTTGTAGTCATGTAATTCTTTTGTCTGTCCGAACACTCCGTTCAGCAAGAAAGAGAAGTAGATGTTTTTGTAATCGAAGCGGTTACCCATTGACAGCAGGAAGCTGGGCAGTTTGGAACCGATGATTTTCTTGTCATCGGCTGTGATAGAGCCGTTTCCGTCTTTATCTTCCAGTTTAGCAGAACCGGGGACAGCGCCTTTTTGGTATTCTTTTCCTTCTTCATTCAGGAACTTGCCGCTTTCGGCATCCCAGCTGATCGTATGTCCGTTTTCAACATATGTTTCGTTTTCCTGCCATGTCCCAACGACATTGTAATCGTAGAATACGCGCAGCGGTTCTCCGATGAACCATTTGTTTGTGATATCGTCTTTGCCATCACCGCGCAGTTCAATAATTTTGTCGCGGTTCAGCGAGAAATTGACGTTTGTGGTCCAACGGAAATCATTGTTTTGGAAGTTGACGGAGTTCAATGCGATTTCAACACCCTTGTTACGGGTTTTACCTACGTTGTCCATAATGGATTTGTAACCGTTCATGTAAGGAACTGTACGGCTCATCAACAAGTCGCTTGTGTTGACCACATACATGTCAATGTTACCGGAAAGACGTCCGTTGAAGAAACTGAAGTCGATACCTGCATTGATCGTGCGTGAGGTTTCCCATCTCAGGTTTGGGTTCCCAACACCGTTTGTAGGCAGGTAAGCTCCGTTTACAACCGTTCCGTTGTCGCCCCAAATGTAGTTGGTCAGTGTCAAACGGTCAAGCGTCTGATAAGGATTGATGGCCTGGTTACCGTTTGAACCCCATGAAAGACGGATTTTCAGCATGTCCAAATAATTTGTCTGGCTTTCCATAAACTCTTCGGAAGAGATATTCCATGCTGCGGCAACGGAAGGGAAGAATGCATATTTGTTGTTCTTTCCAAATGCGGAGTAACCATCGGAACGTCCTGTCAGTGTCAACAAATACTTGTTGGCGTATGAATAGTTCAAACGTAACATATAAGACAGCATTGCCGTTTCTGTCAGTTTGGATGTGATTTCTTTATTTTTCTCGGCACCAGCCATATTGTGGTATTCGGAATCGTCGTTTACAAAACTTTCACCTGATTCTTTTGCTTCCTTTTTGGTTGTTTCCTGCATACTGAACAAGGCGGTGGCATCAATTTTATGCAAACCGAATGTCTTATTATATTTCAAGAGATTTTCCCATGTGTAATCATAATAGTGGATATTCTCTATAGAAGCGGAACCATTCACCTTTTTACCCGAAAGAGTATTTCTTCCGTAATAAGATCCTACAAAATTATTGCGGTAGTTGTAACCGAAGTTTGTACGGAATGACAGACCGTCAATCGGGAATTGAATTTCTGCAAAAGTTGAAATGAATACATTACGATTTGTTTTGTCGTTCGTCGCATCAATATTGGCCATTGGATTGTAGAACAAAGTTTGGTCCATTGGATAGTCGACGTAACGATCATTTTCATCTTTATAAATGCCATAAGGACTCATTTTCAACCCAGCCTCCAAATAAGGTTGCTCTCCGCCGAATTCTTTTTGGATCGCTTGCGTTCCCATTCCGACAGTTAACCATTTATTTAAAACCTGTGTAATGTTCAATGCGATGTTAGTACGTTTTAAACCTGTGTTTTCCATAACGCCATCTTCTCTTAAGTGAGAGATTGATGCCATATAGGTTGTAGCTTCCGTCCCTCCGGAAATGCTGATCTGATGACTGGTGGTTAAAGCATTACGGAACATGATGTCTTGCCAGTCCAACTCAGAACCGTTCTGATAGTTCGCACGTTCACTCGGATTCAAAAGTACAAGCGGATCGAGTTGATCTCCAGAATAACCGTATTTCATGCGGTTGTAGTCTTGTGTGTATTTTACATATTCGGCTCCTTTCATCATATCGATACGATGTTGTGCTTGTTGCATGCCGACTTGTCCTTTATATGAGACTGTTGGTGCTCCTTTTTTACCTTTTTTGGTCTGAATCAGGATTACGCCGTTTGCACCGCGTGAACCGTAAATGGCAGCTGAAGATGCATCTTTCAATACAGACATATTCTCGATGATATCCGGATCAATGTCACCTAAAGATCCGCTGTAAGGGATACCGTCCATGACGATCAGCGGAGAATTGTCCGCACTCAACGAATTTTCACCGCGGACACGCAAAGACTGGTCTTCACCAGGTTTGGCGTTGCTGGTTGTCACGTTCATACCAGGGATTTGTCCGGCCAATTTATCCATCAAATTGTTTGTCGTAACCATCTGGAGTTTTTCTTCGCCAACAGCCACGATACCGCCCGTCAAGTCTGATTTGCGTTGCGAACCGTAACCGATAACGACAACGTCGTCCAAACCGATCGCATTGTCTTTTAGAACAATGTTCAATGTTTTTGCTCCTGTAATCTTGATTTCTTGCGTTTCACAACCGATGTAAGAGATAGCGATTGTCGAGTTCTAGGGAACGTCAAGGGAGAAATTACCATCTATATCGGTAACAGTACCGATCGTCGTACCCTTTACAACAATGTTAGCCCCGATAATCGGAAATTTGTCAGCTTCCGCGATAACTGTACCGGAAACTTTGACGTCCTGCGCATATACCTGTACGGATATAAACGCCATAAAGAGTAATAATAAGGAAAGAAATCGATTCTTCCCGTTTGCCTTTTCATTGGGAGGCAAATTCCCTCGTAGTTGTCTGTTCATGCCTTTCATAATTTATTAGCACATTAAACAATTAATAATTAACTTGTCGATTCTATTTGTTTTTTATGTCAAAAGAATGAAAGATGCAAGCCAAGCACGTGTATTTTTATTCCAAAAGGGGATAAAAATATACCAACGTGCTAAAAAACATTTATTTTGATGAATTTTGATAGATGCATTCTTAGTCTTGAGATTTTGTTTCCTGATATTCTGTCGGTGACATTCCATAGACAGCCTTGAAGCTGCGGGCGAAATACGAACGGCTACTAAAACCGATGTGCTGGGCTATTTCGGAAATATTCATGTCCGATTCCTTTAAAAGTTTTGCACCTGCCTCCAGACGGATATTTTTAATCAACTCGATGGGAGAAAGTCCGGTTACGGTCTTTACTTTCCTGTAAAAGTTAGTCCGGCTCATTCCCAATGCCTCATAAATGACTGATACATCAAGTTCGGGATTCGATATATTGGCTTTTACAATCTCAATATACCGAGTGAGGAAATCATCGTGCTCTTTTGGCTCTTCTACTCCAAACTGTTTGAGGGAAAATGTTTCCCCATACATCGTCTTCATTTTCTCGCGTAGGGAAAGGAGGTTCCGGATACGGGCTTTGAGTAAAGATATCTGGAATGGCTTGACGATATAGTCGTCTGCGCCGGCATCTAGGCCTTCCTCGATCTGTGATATCATTGACTTGGCGGTAAGCAAGATAACCGGTATATGGCAGTAGTTCTGGTTTTCCTTGATACGTTTACAAAGTTCGAGCCCGTTCATTTCTGGCATCATGATGTCGCTGATGACAATATGGGGATATGACTCCTCAATCATCGCCAATGCCTCTTTGCCATTGAAAGCCTTAACCACGATATAATCGAGGCTGAGCTGTTGTTCCAGATATTGAAGCACTTCCTGATTGTCATCGGCCAGCAAAACCGTCTGCTTATTTTTGTTCTGGGTCTCTTCGACCAGCAAATCGAACTTTTTACTGATTTCGGCGGACTTGGATAGGACGGGAGATTCGTTCTTCCCTTCTTCCTGTTTTTCGGTGTCGGGAAGAAGGAACATAAAGCGGGTGCCTTCCGTTTCTGAACTTTCGGTCCAGATGCAACCGTTATGCTGCAAAATGATGGAGCGTGTCAAGCTGAGCCCGATACCTGTACCGGAAATCTGCCGGTGTATATCTTCTTGTGAACGATAGAAAGGTTCGAAAATCTTTTCTGCTTCCTGTTCGCTGAAACCTTTTCCGGTGTCTATCACCTCGATAAACAGGTATCCAGCTTCTATCAGGATGGAGCTGTATTGAGCCGGGAAATGGGGGAGCAGTTCACATTCCGCCTGTGTGACCGTGTTGACACGGATGGTCACCTGTCCTTCCGAAGGTGTAAATTTGAAGGCATTGGAGAGCAGGTTGAAGAATACCTTTTCGATCTCCGCTTCGTCAAAACAAACCTTATATGTTTCCGGTAGCTCGTTGTCCAACACGAAACGGATCTCCCGGTTGTCAGCCACGCTCTCGAAAGAGTGATACATCTCGCGGATAAAGGAGGAAAAATTAAAACTGGTCTTTTGTAGGACTGTTTTGCCCGCTTCGTATTTTTGTATATCCATCAGATTATTGACTAAAAGCAACATCCGTCCGGTATTCTTTTTGATCAACTGAAGTGTCTCCTTTATTTCAGGCGAGAAAGATACGTACTGCATCAGGTCGTTTAGCGGGTTAATGATGAGCGTCAGGGGAGTACGCAGTTCATGTGAGAAATTGGTGAACATACGCATCCGTTCCTCATGCAATTCGTTGACCTTATCCTGCTCCATCTGTTTGTAGCGAAGTTCCCGTTCGTGTTTATCGTGCTGATGACGAATGATTCTCACGATGACGAATGTGATTATACAAAAGTATAAGAGGTAAGCCCACCAAGTCTTGTAGAAAGGCGGATCGATTGTGATGCGTAGTGTTGCTTCTTCGGGATTCCATATGTTGTCGTTGTTTGAGGCTTTGATCCGGAATGTATAGGTGCCGGGAGCCAAGTTGCTGTAATAAGCCTCCCGTCGGTTTCCGACCATGTGCCATGCCGGATCGGCTCCTTCCAGCTTGTAGGCATACTGGTTCCGTTCGGAATGGATAAAGTTTAACGCCGTGTATCTGAACGTGATGTTATTCTGATCGGAAGTGAGCGTAATCTCCCCGTCCTCAATGTTTCCAGTCACGTCGTCTTTATTATTTACAATCAGGGAAGTGATATCTACTGGCGGAATGTTGGGATTCACCATGATCTTGTCCGGATTGAAGAAAAGGACCCCTTTGTCTCCGGGGAAATAGATGCTGCCGTCGGCAGAAATGCTGTTGCCTGAAAATCGTGTAAACTCCATTGCCGGGGTATCAGCTATTTTCATTTCACTGAAAGTATCGGTTGTGCGATTCAGTTTATATATGGATTTTCCTGTCGTTACCCAGATATTTTGGTGTTGGTCGATTGTAAGTGAGTTAATATAGCTGTCGGACAGCCCGTCCTTTTTCTGATAGTGTTTGGCCAATTTCAGGTTCCGGTTCAGGTGGTATAAGCCGTTTTTATTGGTCGCAATCCAGACGTAGCCTTCGTTGTCCTGCGTAATGGCCGTGATATTTCCCAACTTTTCGAATTTGGGATCCGGTTGCAGTTCGGTGGAAAGGTTGCGGACGGTTTCTTTCTTCATGTCGTACAGGTAAAGGCTGTCAGACAATGTACCGAACAAAAACAGATTTGGTTCAAGTTCATGGATAACAGTAACCCATTTGAAAGAGCGGGAAATGCCGTTGGCCATGAACCGGTTGGTTTGCTTTCCTTTGTCGACCATCACTAAGTTCTGGCTGCTGTTTGTCGGTATCCAGAGCCGTTTGCTTTTATCGATGTATAGGGAGAAAATGTCGTTGTGCTGGAAGTCGTATAGCTTTTTATACTGTTTATCCCGAATGGAAAACAAATAGACTGACCCGAAATGGGTAGAGCACAAGATCGAGTCTCCTTGTATCAGGATCGATTTGATGATATTAATCTCATAATTCCCTTCGTGAAGAGGTTTGATGGGATAAAGCTGTTGTCGCCCGTTTTCCGGGTTATAGTAAAACAATCCTGCACCTTCTGTTGCAAACCACATGTTCCCGTCTTTGTCTTGTTGACCTTTGCCGATGATGCCGGCATATTCGTTTGGCGTGATATAGGAAACCGGCCTGTAAAAGGGACTATGATAATTGACTCCTGCTGAATAGGTCCCGATCCAGAGTGTCTGATCTTTGTCGATCAGCATGCTGTGGATGGAGTAGTGGCTCAGGCCTCCTTTCCCGGCGATATTGATATTGGCAGGAGTGATGGTGAGTTCTTTTTTATTCAGTATGTTTAATCCCCGGAATGTTCCGACCAGAATGGAACTGTCGCCGTAGGAAACGAATGTGCGTATCGAGTTGTTATTGAGGTTGGTGTTATCCTTGTGCAACCATGTAAAGGTCTGTTTGTTTTTGTTGAAGAGGCAAATTCCGGTTTCGTCTAGTCCCAGCCATATATCCCCGTTGTTGTCTGGTAATATGGTTGCAATGATACCGTCGATGGGTACGTGTTTTTTTAGTTTCCAGTTTTCGGAATAAATGTACAAGCCGTTGCTCTCCGTTCCGATATAAATGTCCTTGTCCGGAGCCTGTGCTACGGAATAGGTCGGTGAAGGGATTGCTATGTCGGGGAAGACCGTTTCGACCGTCTGGTTCATACTGCATTTGAATACGGATCGGTTGCAGAAAGCATAGACATTCCCGTCCGAATGTTTTAATAGGCGGTTGATGATATTGGTGGTGCATTCCTTGTTGATGCTTTTGGGGTAAAAACGGGTTATCTTTTTGGTTTTATAATCGATACAGTTGATCCCGTTCGAAGTTGCGATCCAAATATTCTTCCGGTTGTCCTCGGCAAATCCCCGAATGTAGTTGTCTGTTAATGTTGCATTATTGTTGACTTCGTTTTGATAGACAACGAATTCGTAGCCATCGTAGCGGTTCGCGCCGTTGCGCGTCCCGAACCAGATGTAACCGTCCGAATCCTGGAAAATATCAAGAACGGAAACTTGCGACAGGCCATCTTCTACTCCCAGGTGGGAGAAGAAGAAATTTATGCTATATACAGGAGGTGCATATAGCATAACCATAATATATATAGTGAATGCGGTATAGAATCTTTTTATCATCCGTAGTTTCATGGTTTATGAGTAAAGACGCATGACTGTATATCTTTTATACCGCAAAGATAGTGATTTGGAGACGATCTTGAACAGGATTGAGATGATTTTACACGGTTAAACAAGTTGATAAACCTATTTTTGTAACTCAATCAATTAAAACATCATGAATAAACGAGTATTGAGTTTAACCTTGTTGCTGGTCTGTTTCAGTTTGGTGATGCAGGCCGAAGGCCGGATTGTCGAGCCGTTTAATTCCGGTTGGGTATTTAAGAAAGCGCCGGCAGGTAAGGAACTGGCCGTTAATGCGCCGAAATGGGAGAGTGGATGGACCGAGGTCGAGATTCCTCACACGTGGAATGCAAAAGATATGCAGACGCAGTATGACTAATTCTACGAAGGACCTGCCTACTACAAAAAGCACTATTTCTTTCCTGCTGAACTGAAGGACAAACGCGTCTTCCTGCGTTTCGAAGGTGTGGGAGCTGTTGCGGAGGTGTATGTGAACGGTTCTCTTGTGACAACTCATAAAGGAGCCTACTCTGCTTTTTCATGCGAGATCGGTACGGCGCTGAAACCGGGGGCGGATAACGAGATCATAGTGAAAGCCGACAATGCGTCACGTCCGGACGTGATTCCTATCAATCATGTGCTTTTCGGCGTTTATGGCGGGATGTACCGTCCGGTTTGGTTGATCGTGACAGAGCCTTATAATATCTGCGTGACCGATTGTGCTTCTTCCGGTGTCTACATCACCCAGAAGAATGTTTCCAAAAAGCAAGCGGATGTAAAAGTGAAAGTGAAGTTGGATAATGGAACGTTGCAACCGGCTCCGCTCACCTTACAGAATACGATTTATGATCAAGAAGGGAAACAGGTAGCAACCCAGAGCCGCTCGTTTGACCTGACACCGCAGGGCGTACAGTCGTTCGAAGCCGATTTCAAGATCAAGAATCCTACATTGTGGCAAGGGCGGAAGAATCCTTATTTATATAAGATCGTGAGTCGCCTGATCCGGAATGGGAAAGTGATAGATGAAGTGGTACAGCCCTTAGGTTTGCGCAAATACGAGATTGTTGCAGGCGAAGGGTTCTATCTGAATGGCGAGAAGTATCCGATGTACGGTGTTACCCGCCATCAGGACTGGTGGGGGCAGGGTAGTGCGTTGAAGAATGAAAATCATGACTTCGACCTGGCTACTATTATGGATATCGGTGCGACAACCGTCCGTTTTGCTCATTATCAGCAATCAGATTACCTCTATTCGCGTTGTGACAGCTTAGGATTGATCATTTGGGCGGAGATTCCTTTCGTGAACCGTGTCTCCGGACAGGAAGCCGAGAACGCCCGTTGCCAACTCCGCGAACTGATCCGCCAGAGCTTCAACCATCCGTCCATCTATGTTTGGGGGCTACATAACGAAGTCTATCATCCGCACGAATATACAAAAGAATTGACCCGATCCTTGCATGATCTAGCGAAGACGGAAGACCCCGACCGTTACACTGTTTCGGTAAATGGCTACGGGCACATGGAGCATCCGGTCAACTTGAATGCAGACATACAGGGAATGAATCGTTATTTCGGCTGGTACGAAAAGAAATTGCAGGATATCGAACCGTGGGTAGAAGGCTTGGAAAAGAACTATCCGGACCAGAAATTGATGCTGACGGAGTATGGAGCCGACGCCAACATTGTCCATCAGACCGAATATCTGGACAATTCACTGAATTGGACGAAACCTTTCTATCCGGAAACTTTTCAGACGAAGACACATGAATACCAGTGGAGCGTGATCGCCAAGCATCCGTATATTGTTGCTTCTTATTTGTGGAACACTTTCGATTTTGCTACTCCGCTGGCTAATCGCGGCGATCTTCCCGCCCGTAACATGAAGGGCATGGTCACTTTTGACCGCAAGACGAAGAAAGACTCTTATTTCTGGTACAAGGCGAACTGGAGTGAAGATCCTGTCTTGTACTTGACACAGCGCCGGAATGTGGATCGCGAAAAGAAAGTTACTTCTATCACCGTTTATTCTAATATCGGAGAACCTAAAGTTTTCTTGAACGGCCAAGAGTTGTCCGGTATCCGTAAAGGTTATACAGACGTACATTATATTATAGACAATGTCACCTTGGCAGACGGAAAGAACATTGTGAAGACCGTTGCAAGCAAAGACGGCAAGACATACGAAGACACTATCGAATGGATGTATACTGGAGAGAAAAAACGAGAAGCGGATTCCTTTTCCATCAAAGGTGTGCATGCAGGGTTTGAATAAAAAGACAACATACTAATTAAATATAGCTGACCTTGACTGTAAAAGCCACTAAAGCTTATTTGGATCGTGCAGCTTTAGTGGCTTTTTTATGCCCAATTATATATTAAGATGTATCTAATTGAAATATTTAAATCCAAATCAGGCAATATCCTCCTATAAAATAAATATTTATCATAAGCTTGTGGCCTCTAATCCGGTGAATGGACGTATACAGACGAACCTGAAGAAGGTAAATCTGACATTTTGCAAAAAAACAAAATCGCCAGTAAAATATTTCATCACACAAGGAGTTATATTAATTCATTTTCTTACTTTTGCAAGAAACCGTATCAGAGATAGCAGATGGGTAAAGGAACAAAAAGCATAGCCTTTTATTTGATGATGATCCTGGTCTTTGGCTCACTCATGTATTTCATAGTCAAAGAAGGAGAAAGCCAGCAGGTCGGAACAGCCGTTCAGACCATGCAAAATGCTCCCCAAACTATGGGGGAGGGATTTCTTGTGTTCTGGGATTCGGTTACTCACCATATCCAGTCGTCGATGGGAATCCTTCTTCTGCAAATTATTACCATATTAATTGTCTGCCGCTTGTTCGGTTGGATGTTTCAAAAGATCGGCCAACCCACCGTCATCGGTGAAATCGTAGCCGGTATCGTACTCGGTCCGTCCGTGCTCGGCCATCTTCTGCCGGGGGTATCTGCGTTTCTTTTTCCACTCGAGTCATTAGGTAATATCACCATATTAAGCCAATTCGGTCTTATCCTTTTCATGTTTGCCATCGGTATGGAACTGGATATCGGCGAAGTTCGCAAAAAATTGAAGGAAACTATCCTGATCAGCCATACCAGTACGATCGTGCCGTTTTTCTTCGGTATGCTGACTGCCTATTATGTCTATGGATCTTATGCTCATAAAGGGACACCATTCCTGTCGTTCGCTCTATTTATCGGGATTGCCATGAGTATTACGGCTTTTCCCGTTTTAGCCCGGATTATCCAGGAAAAAGGGTTGACCAAAACACATTTGGGAACTATCTCATTGGCAAGTGCTGCCAACGGAGACATTACTGCCTGGTGCCTGTTGGCCGTCGTGATTGCCATCGCTCAGGCGGGCAGTATGCTGAGTGCCGTTTACAATATATTATTCTCCATTCTGTACATTCTTTTTATGTTTCTTGCTGTTCGTCCTTTCTTACGGATGATCGGGCATATATACCATAATAAAGAAGTGATTGACAAAGCACTGGTGGCCCTGATGTTCCTGCTACTGATCGTATCCTCCTATTTTACCGAGATATTAGGGTTGCATGCTCTTTTCGGCGCCTTTATTGCAGGCGTGGTCATGCCAGGGAACATCAAATTCCGCAAGATCATGACGGAAAAGGTGGAAGACGTATCATTGGCGCTCTTCCTGCCGCTTTTTTTCGTTTCGACCGGACTGCGTACGGAGATCGGTCTGCTGAACACACCGGAACTTTGGGTCATGTGTGGAATCTTCATCGTAGTGGCTATTATCGGTAAGTTCGGGGGTGCTTTGTTTTCCGCTCGTTTTGTCGGTGAAAGCTGGAAAGACAGTTTTTACATTGGGGCTTTAATGAATACACGCGGTCTGATGGAGCTGGTCGTGTTGACGATCGGTTATGAGATGAAGATATTGCCGCCTTCTATTTTCGTCATGTTGGTTTTGATGACCCTGGTCACGACCTTTATGACAATCCCGTTGGTTTCTTTCATTAAATTGTGTTTCAAGACACGTGAAAAGATTAAGGAACATCAGGTTTGTGTGGAACCGGCCGACGGGATATTTAAGGTTCTCCTTTCATTCGGACGTGCCGGAAATGGACAGATTATGCTTGATGTGGCTCACCAGATGTTTGCCCGTGGAAAGAACAAACTGGATTTGACGGCGCTACACCTGACCGTCGGGTCCGATGTCAATCCGTTACATACGGATAATTTTGAGGAAGTGAGTTTCGGACCGATCTTGTATGGAGCCAAAAAATTAGGTATGCACATCCATACACGCTATGAGGTTTCGAATAACGCCGGACAGGATATTTGCGACATCGTCAATAACGAAGGATTTGACTTCCTGCTGGTCGGTTCCGGCATCTCCATGAGCGACTCGCCGGACGATATCGCGGCTACCCGTTACCGTACTTCCTTCTATAACCGTTATTTCAAACGCTTCAAAGCTCCCGAATCCTGGTTTTATCCTGGTGCGTTGCTGAAAGATAAGACTAAGATGTTTATTGCCCGCAGTAATTGCGACGTCGGTGTATTTATTAACCGAAATTTCGTGAAGGCCACCAATACGTTGGTGGTTATCAGTTCCGAAGAAGATCTCTTTCTGCTCGACTACACAAGGACATTGCTGAAAGCGACTCACGGTTCTGTCGGTATTGTAGCCAAGATGTCCACCACAACACCCGGACATGATCAAATTCTCAAAGAGCTTTGGGATTTCGTCTCGTCCATCCCACAAACCCAGCTGTTACCGGATAAAGACCTGACGCCGGGATTGTTCAATAGCTATAACTTCATGCTGATCGGCTACAACACTTGGAATGACGTATCCGAACACCGTAAAGAGGCCCTTCAAAAGATGCCGTCAACATTGATTTTGAACAAGAACAAACGGAGTTCTTCGGATAATTGATTTAAGCCTATGCATTTGCAACGGACTTTTTATTTATATGTGAGTTTTTTCTTCTATCTTTGTGCGAAACCAATCTCAAAAAATCATGGAGTCGCTAAATCTAATAAAGAATGACCCTTGGCTGGCCCCCTATAAGGAGGCAATAGAAGGACGGTACCAATACGTGGTAAACAAAGAGAAGAACCTGACCGGTAACGGCAGACAGACGTTGTCGGAAATGGCTTCCGGGTATCTCTACTTCGGATTGCATAAGACAAAGAGTGGATGGGTTTTTCGTGAGTGGGCACCCAATGCTACTGCTATATATATGATTGGGACTTTCAACGAATGGAAGAAGGACGATCGGTATAAGTTGCAACGGTTGGGCAATGGCATTTGGGAGATTGCGCTTGCTGAAGGTTTGCTGCGTCATGAAGACCTGTTCAAACTCCTAGTCGAGTGGGAAGGAGGCTGCGGGGAACGTATTCCTGCATGGATACGGCGTGTCGTTCAGGATGAAAATACCAAAATTTTCAGCGCGCAAGTATGGAATCCGGAGAAACCTTATGTGTTCAAGCATAAACGGTTTAAGCCTAATGTCTCTCCATTGCTGATTTATGAATGTCATATCGGTATGGCTTCGAATGAAGAGAAAGTCGGCAGTTACGACGAATTCCGTCGTATGGTGCTGCCCCGTATTGCGAAGGAAGGATATAATGCCATTCAGATTATGGCTATCCAGGAACATCCTTATTATGGTTCGTTCGGTTATCATGTCAGCAGTTTTTTTGCCGCATCTTCCCGTTTTGGTACGCCGGAAGAACTGAAACAGTTGATAGACGAGGCTCATAGTATGGGGATTGCTGTGATTATGGATATCGTACATAGTCATGCTGTCAAGAACGAAGTAGAAGGCCTCGGACGTTTCGATGGATCTTACACGCAATATTTTCTGGGCGGTGCCCGTCGCGAGCATCCGGCATGGGATTCCCTTTGTTTCGACTATGGAAAGAATGAAGTGCTTCATTTTTTGTTGTCGAACTGCAAATTCTGGCTGGACGAGTATAAATTCGACGGTTTCCGTTTTGATGGCGTGACCTCGATGCTTTATTACAGTCACGGACTGGGCGAAGCATTTTGTAATTATGCTGATTATTTTAACGGTCATCAGGATGGTGATGCTATTGCGTATCTGACGTTGGCTAATAAGCTTATCCATGAAGTCAATAAGAATGCGATTACGATTGCCGAAGAAGTAAGCGGAATGCCCGGATTGGCTACCAAATATGAAGATGGCGGTTATGGCTTCGACTACCGTATGGCAATGAATATCCCCGATTACTGGATCAAGACGATCAAGGAAAAGAAAGACGAAGACTGGCATCCTTCTTCCATCTGGTGGGAGACGACGAACCGCCGTGCTGACGAAAAGACAATCAGCTATGCGGAAAGTCATGACCAGGCGTTGGTGGGTGACAAGACGATCATTTTCCGTCTTATCGATGCCGACATGTATTGGCATATGCAGAAAGATGATCACAATTTTATGGTGGAACGGGGTGTAGCTTTGCATAAAATGATCCGTCTGGTCACGGCCTCCACCATCAACGGCGGTTATCTGAACTTTATGGGGAATGAATTTGGCCATCCGGAATGGATCGATTTCCCGCGTGAAGGAAATGGCTGGTCGCATAAGTATGCACGCCGCCAATGGGATTTGGTCGATAATATGGATTTGAAATATCATTTCTTAGGCGATTTCGATCGTGAAATGTTGGAATTGATCCGTAGCGTGAAGAACTTCCAGTCCACTCCGATACAGAAAGTCTGGGATAACGATGAGGATCAGATTTTGGCTTATATGCGAAAAGACTTGGTGTTCGTATTCAATTTCAATCCGACAAAATCGTTTGCCGATTACGGTTTCCTTGTGCCTAAGGGTGAATATGAGGTGGTTCTGAATACCGATGCTAACCGATTCGGTGGCTTCGGGCTCGCGGATGATACCATTCATCATTTCACGCAATTCGATCCATTGTATAAAAAAGAGAAAAAAGAATGGCTCAAATTATACATTCCGGCACGCAGCGCTGTTGTATTGAAGAAAGTAAAGAAAGCGAAATAATTTGTGATTTATAATTTATGATTTGTGGTCAATGCGTAAATCATAAATCATAAATTATAAATCTGATAAATCAAAAATCAAATATGTTATATCCAATGACATTTAAGCCTATCCTCAAGAAGATTATCTGGGGAGGCTCTGACATTTGCCCGTTTAAGGGCATCACTCCGGTGCAGGAAGGTATTGGCGAAAGTTGGGAACTTTCACATGTAGAGGGCAATTATTCTGTTGTAGATAATGGTGCACTTGAAGGTAAAACGCTAGATGAACTGATCCGTACATATGGCAAGCAACTGTTAGGGGAAAAGGTGGTCGAACAATTTGGTTCCATATTCCCTTTGTTGATCAAGTTTATCGATGCACGTGATAATTTGTCTATTCAGGTTCATCCGGATGATGAATTGGCAAAGAAACGCCATAATTCTTTTGGCAAGACAGAAATGTGGTATGTGATCAATGCAGCCAAAGGTGCCGGCTTATATTCAGGCTTTTCAAAGCAGATCAATGCGGATGAATACGTGAAACGTGTCGAGGATAATACGATCATGGATGTGTTACAACGATACGAGGTGAATCCTGGCGATGTATTCTTCCTGCCCGCGGGCCGTGTACACGCTATCGGAGCCGGTTGCTTTATTGCTGAAATCCAGCAGACGAGCAATATCACCTATCGTATATATGATTATGACCGTAAGGGACCGGATGGCAAAGGGCGTGAATTGCATACCGAACTGGCAAAGGATGCGATCGACTATACCTTGTATCCGGACTACCGCACCCATTACAAAGCGCATACGAATGCGACTGTAGAGCTTGCAGCCTGCAAGTATTTTACAACGAATTTGCTGGATGTCGATACGATCATGGTTCGTGATTTCTCCGAACTGGATTCTTTCGTCGTTTATATTTGTATGGAGGGTAAAGCTTCTATCCGTGACAATAAAGGCAATGAAATTTATATTCACCAAGGACAAACGGTCCTGATTCCGGCAGATACGGATGTCGTGACGATTTCACCGGTTCCGGGTGCCAAATTTATGGAGACGTATATTGGATAAGACCCATAGGGTTACGCCCTTTAACCTTATGGGTTAGGAGGCGTAATGCATAGGGTTATGGAATAGATAGAATGCCGCAGGTTTTTCCGGATTATCCGGAGACCTGCGGCATTTGTTTTTATTCGATTGTCAACTCTAATCTCTCTAAGGCTTTTTCGTCTGATGAACCGCCGTAAAGTATCTGATATTTTCCGGGACGGACTTCCATCGTTTGTGTATTGTCGTTAAAAGAGTGGAATGCTTCGGGTGTCAGCTCGATGTTGACTTCCTGGCTGTCGCCAGCTTTTACGTGTACACGCAAGAAAGCCTTCAGCGCTTTGATCGGCCCTTCCGGATCGTTCGGATTTTTGATGTAGATTTGTGCGACTTCGTCACCATCCATTTTGCCGGTGTTGGCAATGTCGAACGTCAGTGTGACAGATTGGTCTTTGGTAATCTTGCCAGAAGACAGCTTCGCATTCCGATAGGCAAAGTTCGTGTAGCTCAAGCCGTATCCGAACGGATAAAGTGGTGTTTCGGTCATATAACGGTAGGTACGACCTTTCATGCTGTAATCTTCAAAGTCCGGCAACTGGTCGATCGATTTATAGAATGTGACTGGCAAGCGACCTGACGGATTGTAGTCGCCAAACAGGATGTCGGCAACCGCTGTCCCGGCTTCTTGTCCGCCATACCAGGCATTCAGAATGGCGTCGATGTTGGCGTCTTCCCAGTTTAAAGCCAGGGCACTACCCGTACAAAGCACGTAGACAACCGGTTTACCCGTTGCTTTCAGTGCTTTTACCATTTCTTGTTGTACTTTCGGTATCTCGATATTGGTGCGGTCTCCTTTCTTGAAACCTTCCACGTTGACCGGCATTTCTTCACCTTCCAAGCGAGGCGAAATACCTCCGACATAGACAATCACATCTGCATCTTTGACTTTAGCGGCAGTGGCGGCATAATCGACAGGTCGACGCGTACCGATCTGGAAGTTGAGGTCAGCGCTACCCGTGCGTTGCATATATTCGATCTTGACAGGATATTTCTTTCCTTTTTCCGCATTCAGCATATACGTCTTTTCTGCCCCGTATTCGTTTTCCCAAACTTCGGCTACTTTTTCATCTCCGATAAAGAGGCGGAAGGCGTCGTTTCCTGACAACTTGATCTCAACCTGTTCCGTCTCTGGTGCTTCAAACTCGCCGGTAAAACGTGCTGTGAAGTTTGTCAGGTTTACATTCGGTGCGAACTGCGTGTTTCCGCCTGTCGTATAATGTAATTGGCTTGCTAAACCTTTATAAACGGCTTCTCCCTTGAATTCCGTATTGTTGTAGAATTCGGAGGCGAATCCCTGTCCGGCAGGGGAGGTGATGTGGTTGCCCAAGTCTTGTATTACGAAGTCAGCCGCATGATTACATCCTAATTCGTAGATTACTTCTGTATCGGGCACTTTGTTGCGGATACCTTCCAATATTGTTACGGTATGCGTCGGGAAGCCGTTGTAGTTCGCCCAAAGCATGGTCGAGTCGGCGGCATTCGGACCGACAACTGCAATTTTCCGGATCGTTTTACTCAGTGGAAGTGTGTTATTCTTGTTCTTCAGCAGCACCATACTCTTATGCGCCATTTCGAGTGCTTGTGCCACATGTTCGGGGCTTTCCACCACGTTGTATGGGATTTGAGCATAAGGAACCCGCTCGTCCGGATCGAACATGCCTAATTCAAAACGACCTTTCAGCAGGCGGCGTAGGGAGACATCCAGATCATTTTCGGATATCTTTCCCTCCTTCAAAGCTTTGATCAAAGCTTTATAGCTGTTGCCGCATTCCAGGTCAGTCCCGTTCAGGACAGCATCTGCAGAAGCGCTTTCCGCATCGGGATGTGTTTCGTGGCGAGGCGTGCGTTCGTCCCGTTGCCAGAAGTCGTTGATCGCACCGCAGTCGGAAAGGATGATGTTTTCATATCCCCAACTATTCCGAAGGATGTCGATGAGCAGTTTGTCGCTACTACAGCAGGGTTTGCCTTGATAGCGATTGTAGGCGCACATGACTTCCTGTACATTTCCTTTTTTTACCAAAGCCTCGAAAGCTGGCAGGTAGGTTTGCCATAAATCACGGGGCGTCACTGTGACGTCAAATTCGTGACGGTTCCATTCCGGTCCGCTATGGACTGCATAATGCTTGGCGCAAGCATGTGTCTTAAAGTATTTCGGATCGTCTCCCTGCAAGCCTTTCACTACGGCAACCCCCATCCGTTCTGTCAAGTACGGATCTTCTCCATAGGTTTCCATGCCACGGCCCCAGCGGGGATCACGGAAGATATTGATATTCGGCGTCCAAAAGGTCAAGCCTTTGTAGCGGTCATATTCTTTATTTTTTTGATACTGATGGTATTTGGCGCGAGCTTCGTCGCTCACCATCGTAAATGTTTCGTACAGTGCGTCGTCGTCGAAAGTAGCCGCCATCGCGATAGCCTGTGGGAAAACAGTCGCTTTTCCGGCACGTGCGACACCGTGCAAGGCTTCGTTCCACCAATCGTATTCGGGTATACCGAGGCGTTCGATTGCCGGAGTCGTATTCATCATTTGCCCGATCTTCTCTTCGGCAGTCAGACGTTTCAAGAGGTCGTCTATGCGTTCGTCGATAGGGAGATCAGGATTGCGAAACGGATAATCTTCTTGTCTTTGGCTACAAGAAACAGACAGCAATAATGTTAGTGCTGCTACCGTCAGATGTTTCATTCTCATGTTATTAAATTTTAGATATTGTATGCTTTACGTTTTATCTTATTGTAAGATGTTTGTTATTAGCCATTTATTATGATAAATTATATTGCAAAGCTAATGGTTTACTTGCATTTCTTCAAGTAGAATTACTTAAAATAGGTTACTTCGTCCGTTATTTTAGCAAATGTCCTATTTTTGTAAGATCGAATAATAAAAAGAAAGAGAGATGAAGAAATTTTTAAGTGTGCTTTTGATGGTGGCAGGTCTTATGTCTTGTGGAGATGATGATAAGCCGTTTATTCCTGAGTTGAACAAGCTGACGAGTGTTACATGTACGAAAAACGGAAATGCTTTTTTTAACGCGAATATCACTTATGACCAGGACAAGCAAATCAATCGGATTATATTAAATACGGAAGGAAATCAGTTTACTGATAATTATATTATTGTAGACAAGACGATTTCCGTAAGTGGCGTGAAGATGATCGATGGTTCTCCGACTAATCCCTTTGTCCATACAGTTTACACGCTAAGCGGAAATATGATTGCGGCCAAGGAAGAAAAATCTGAAAACAAGTATATGAGTAATGCTGTGTATACGGCTGTAGAAAACAGGTACACCTATAGTTCTAATTGGCTGAAATCAGTTTCGCAGATTATCCAGTGGCCGAATGAGGACGGTTCGGGTTATCAGATAAGAGAACTAGGTGAGGTGGATCGCTATTCGTGGGAAAATGGAAATGCGGTGCATTATGCTTATCTGCCACAGAAAGAGATTACATATGAATATAATTCTCAATTACGTCCAGAGAACTTTCCGTTCCGAGTTGTCAATTCATTTCAACCGGTCGGCTTTGATGTGATTTCTCCGTTGAACCTGCTCTATGGGAAGATGAATCAGAATCTGCCAACCCGTGCCTATTGGTATAATGTCTCCGATGCAACGGATATTTGTGCCGAATATACATTCCGCTATACGTTGACCGGCGATTATATCACAGGCATGACGATTGAAGAAAAGATCAATCCCGTGAATGGTGCAACTGCGGAAAATAACACGTATGAATATGAGTTTATCTATAATTTCGTGGTAGAGCAGAAGTAGGACAATTTACTTCAATAAATCGGGGCGTAGCCGGGCTGTCCTTTCTTGAGCTTGCCCGAGACGCCATTCTTCAATTTTGCGTTGGTGCCCGGACAGAAGGACGTCGGGAACTTTCCAGCCGTTGTAATCGGCAGGCCGGGTATAGACTGGGGGAGCTAGCAAATTATCCTGGAACGAGTCGGAGAGGGCACTTTGCTCGTCGCCGATTGCTCCGGGAATAAGACGTACGACGGCATCTGTGATGATGGCGGCAGCCAACTCGCCTCCTGTCAGGACATAATCACCAACAGATATTTCCTTTGTTATCAGATGTTCGCGGATGCGGTAGTCGATTCCTTTGTAATGTCCGCAAAGGATGATCAGATTGTTCAGCATCGACATGCTGTTTGCCATCGGCTGGTTGAAGGTTTCCCCATCTGGCGATGTGTAAATAACTTCATCATAATCCCTTTCGCTTTTCAAAGCCGAGATGGCCCGGTCGATAGGTTCGATCTGCATAACCATGCCGGCTTCACCCCCGAAAGGATAATCATCCACACGCCGCCATTTGTTGGTCGTGTAATCCCGCAGATTGTGTAAATGTATTTCAGCCAAACCTTTGTCTTGTGCCCGTTTCACAATGGAACAGTTTACCATTCCTTCGATCATCTCGGGAAGTACGGTCAGTATATCAATGCGCATCATATTTTATTTCAGATTTATGGTGCAAATGTAGGAGATTTCCCAAAGTCTGCAAAATAAAGTTTTGTAAGCATGGATTTTTAGTTTTTTGCAAAACAACTATCATACTATCATAAATGAATTTATATGCTTGTAAAACAGTGTGTTATTCTATGATAGTTCTTGCTTTTAACTATCATTTATCTATCATAACTATCATGGGTAAAAGTGATAATGTGTTATATATCAATATTTTATTAAATGTCAGATGTGTTCTGAAGCTGATACAAAATAGATTAAAGAGGCTCGTTTTTTCATGAAGACAA
>OGUL01000699.1_pt1 | contig 35060 bp, 20 predicted proteins | sample 1553651 | NCBI WGS metagenome assembly OGUL01 (sample SAMEA2580048, study PRJEB22360) | human gut metagenome | biome: human gut; feature: human-associated habitat; material: faeces | place: Denmark | collected 2008/2010
GTCTTTTTAAAGATTGGGATTAAATCTTAAGAGGATACCTTTTTCAGTGCCCTCCTGGATAAGCCTCCTTCTTTTTTCCTGTCAATTCGCACCACCCGGCAAAATTAAATAGTAGATATTCCCGGAAGAACTCCCGTATTTTCCGCTTGTTCAAGCCGTGGGTAACAATTTCGCCCAGGATACTCACCAACCACGAAGCCATTGCGTGAATGAAGAACCGGGAAACATTATTGGAATCAGGGAAATATTTCTTTTCCAGTTTCCGGTAATTGTGGCTGACTTGTGTAATGTGGTCGGTAAAGGCATCGCGGAAGTTACCCATAGAGGAACCCTGCGAAAGGTAAAGCATCAGACGAAATTCTTCTTTGTAGGTACAAATGATGTTGATATAAGAATCTATCGCTTCTTCCCCGTGTCCGAATGCCGATAGGTTATTGAAATCAAGGTGCTTTTCCGTATGCTGTTCGGTAATGAACCTGAAGAGCGCATCTTTGGCCGGTTTTACAACGGCCGTAAATATTTCATCCTTATTCTTTAAATAGTTATAGATATTGCTTAGCCCTACGCATGATTCCTTTGCTATGGTGCGTATGGAGGCATCCTTAAACCCGCACCGGAAGAACTCACGCCGGGCATGATGCAGAATGGAGTTATATTTATCGTCTTTCAGAATCCTCATATGAATAAAGAACGACGTTCCTTTTTTGAAATGAAAAGTAACGACTAATTACTCTGTTGCACAATCCCTATTTCTTGGTATTTTGACTACTCTTGTCCGACTGGAACTGTCATCTCCTTATTTCAAGAACAGTTAATATCTTTTCTCCAGAGTGATTATTATTTATATTTCAAATGTGCCTATTGCCGCAGAAGAGACTAATGGTACAGAGAAGTCCTAAACAATAATCAGGAAGCACGCGACTGTTCCTGCATCATTTCCGAGTACATGCCGTTTTTCATTAATAAATCCTGATGCTTCCCGACTTCCTCTAACAGTCCTTTATTTAGGACTACAATCTGGTCGGCATTGCGGATCGTATGAAGATGATGCGCGATGACCAGTACTGTCCGGTCTTTTATCAGGGCTGACATGGCTTTCTGTATCTTGTATTCATTGATCGGATCGACATTGCTGGTTATCTCATCCAATATAACAATCGGGGCATTTTTCAGGAATGCGCGGGCTATTGACAGTCGTTGTTTCTGTCCGCCGGATAAGCCCATTCCGTTTTCCCCGATTTTCGTATTATAGCCATCGGGCAACTGCATAATGAAATCGTGTATCATCGCTTTCTTTGCTGCTTCTTCCACTTTCTCACGGCTGGCGTTTTTATTTCCGACTTTGATATTGTTGTAAATGGTGTCAGAAAACAGGATTACATTCTGCATCACGATACTGATATTGCCCAACAGGTAATCGTAGCTCATATCCCGTATATCGACTCCGCCGATGCGGATCGCCCCGGATTGCGGTTCCCAGAATCGTAACAGCAAGCAGGTAATGGTCGTTTTGCCAGAACCGGAAGAACCGACAAGGGCAGTAACCGTTTTTTCAGGAACGGTAAATGATAAATCCTTTATCTCAAAGCCTTCCGTTTCATAGTGGAATTCCACAGCATCAAAAGCAATATCAAACTTTTCAACTGTCTTTGGTTGTGCAGGCTCTTTGACAACCGGCGTATTCAGTAAACGTGCTATCCGGCTGTAACTGTCCTTTACCTTAATGTAGTTCATCCAATGCGCTTCCATACCTGCAAACGGCTTGTAGAACTCTTTGGAAACTACAACAAATATTAAGTAGGTAAACAGACTAAGGCTTTCTTTATAAACCCAGAAAGCCCCGGGGGTTGCCATCAGGGCAAAAGCGATTTCAAGCCAGAAAGTGTATTTTCCCATATTGACAGCCGCCAGTCGTGAGGTTGATTTGCTGCTATCGCCGAAATGCTCGACGGCATTGTCCAAGCGATTACGGAACAAACCTTTCCCACCAAAGATCTTCAACACAGGAATACCTTTCACATATTCCACAAACAGGCTTACCATGTTCGCCAAGGCATCCTGATTTTTTTCCTGTTCCTTAACCCCTTTTCGGATTCCTCTGAACAACCCGAACAATGCCAACGGAAGTACAGCAATCATCACAAGACCCATGTGCCAATCAATACAAAACAAGCCGATGCCGAGTATCAACGCCACAATGAAGTCGGCGGACATCCGTGTCCATAGGTGGCCGACTACCATTTCCATATTATCTACATCTTTATGGATAATGGTGCTAATCTCGCCAAGGCGTTCATTGGAATAAAATCCCAACGAAAAGGATTTGAGTTTCAGGATTATTTTCTGGCGTATCTGTTCTACCAAGTCGAACCCAGCATAATGTTTCGACATATCGGCAACAGAGTTGGCAATGGTCTTTAACACCAATAATCCAATAAGAATCCAAGCCAATACGGGAATGCTCACCTCTTGCCCTGCGACAATCTTATCTATCGCATATAGTACTACCAGCATAATTGCTGTTCCACACAAAGCGTAAAGGATAAAACACACGATTGAGGCGATCAGGCGGTGTATCCCGCGTGATGTCATTTCATTAAAGATATTTCGTATCATATCGCGCCTCCTTTAATTTAATTGCCATTGATTTACAATGGTCTGTTTTTCTATCATTTCCTTATACATATTGCATTGCCGCATCAGTTGGTCGTGATTGCCGTTAGCAATGACTTTGCCTTTATCCATAACGACAATGCTGTCCATTTCACGAATGGTATTCAGTCGGTGGGCGATGATGATTACCGTTTTATCCTGCTGTAAATCGTCCAGTGCTTCGTGAATCAGCCGTTCGTTTTCACCGTCGAGTGCCGCCGTTGCCTCGTCCAGAATGATAATGGGCGAATCTTTGAGAATCATCCGGGCAATGGATATGCGCTGCTTTTCCCCACCCGAAAATTTCACTCCGGCTTCCCCGGCCAGTGTTTCGTAGCCATTAGGTAAACTCATAATAAAATCGTGTATCCTTGCACGGCGGGCGGCCGATTCTACTTCGGCTCTGGTGGCAGTGGGTTGTCCTATCCTGATATTGTCCTCGATGCTGATATTGAAAAGAAAAACATCCTGCTGAACCATTGAGAACAGTTCCGCAATGTTTTTCTCGGACAAGTTATTGACCGATTTGTTTCCGATACGAACAACGCCTTGTTGAGGTTGCCAGAACGACATCATCAGGCTGGCCAGCGTGGTTTTGCCGGAACCCGATTCGCCTACTACCGCAATATGGCCGCCTTTGGGAAACTTCAAATTGACATCGCAGAGCGCTTTTTCTCTTTTGCTTGGATAGGTAAACGAAACATCTTCAAAGCGAACATCATCGCCCGAAGGATTGATTTCCATATCCGCATTTTCTTTGGGCGGAACGCTGGTAATGGAACGTACCCGTTGGACTGACTGGTTGTAAACAATACCGAAATGCTGAAAGGTCGATAGTTTCACAAAACAGGATGCGAAGATGCCGCCCAGAATCAATGCAAGTATGAAGCTGGCAACGGACAGGTCGCCGCTACCGATCAACACCAATCCGGTGATAATCATTACCACCACGCCACCCTCTAAAAACATTGAGATAATACTCATGGGAACCGCTATGCTTGTCATGCTGTTTTTTACCCAATGGATATAATCCCACATTCCCTGCAATACTTTTCCGGTGCGTGTTTCTTCATTGCTGAATGCCTTTATCACAGGAATAGTGGCCACGTACTCCAATAAATCCTCGGACATTTGTTTGGTGCTATCGGAAAAATGTTGGAATGACTTTTTCCACATGCGGTTGAACAGCTTTTGCAGAATAAATGCAACGGGAAGCAATGATACCAACGATAATCCCAAACGCCAATCAATACATAAAACGATAATCCAAAGCACAAAGGGTAAAAATGTCGCCGAAAGGATTTCAGGGCGTCCGTGAGCCAGGTAGAGTTCTATTTGTTCTACATCGTGATGAATGATATTTGTCAAATCACCCACCTTGCGTTCCTGGAAGAAACCGAGAGGCAATTTCTGTAAATGAGCTACGATTTTCATCCGCAGTTTCGTCAGGGCTTCGTAGGCCGATTTATGCGCCCGCCAAATGGAAGCCCCGTAAAAGAATCCTTTCAGCAGGGCAAAAGCGAACATCAAACATGCCACAAACACAATCATACGAACGGTGGCATCGCCCTTAAAGAACGCATCCACCATATACACAACCAGCAAAACAGGCAGTGTCCCGAATATAAGATGCAAAACCACAATGATATTAGATATACCATCCTTCTGATTCTGTAATATTTGGCTTTCTTTTTTCTTTTTCATAAAACTTTCTTTTAACCTGGTAATTCTATTCTACTTAAATAAATCTTCTTACTCGGAATCGAAACTGCAACAGAGAGGGAATAATCATTCATAAATGTATGATAGGTATAAAAGCATTCTCCTCTTATTTTCGCAGGATTTTCCAGCGTCATAACTTCGATAGGAGAGGTTAGAAAACCTGTTCCCTTTGCTTTAAGAATGCATTCCTTTAATGTCCATAGTTTGTAAAACTGTCGATATGGAGTTGAACCAGCGTATATAAAATCAAGCTCTTTTTGAGAAAATACATATGCAAAATCATTTATATCTATCCTGTAATCCATTTTTTCGATATCTATTCCCACTCTCCCGGAGGTTAGTGCACATACAACACATTGTCCAGAATGCGAAATATTAAATTGAAATGGATATATTGATTTAATAAATGGCTTCTTAAACTTATCCCATTCGATAGTACATATAGCATCTTTAGAGATATTCAGGTTCATTATAGCATACTGTAAAAGAAGTCTTCCGGCGAGACTTCTTTCTCTATCTTCTGTCTTTCGCATCTTTTCTATCCTATACAGATCAAACGATGATAAAGGAATCTCTGCGAGATTGGAAATCCCTTTATCTACATACGTGTAGAATACCCAAATATCTTCTTCCCTCATAAACAAGACTTTATGATATGAATAATTTCCTCTCCACAATCGGTTAAATAGAAATGCCCTCCATTGAAAAAATGGAAACTGCAAATTCCGGTCGTATAACTATTCCATTTGTATATTTGATCAACTGTCCATGTATCTTCTTTTCCGACCAATACACTTATATTAAAATCGAAAGGTAAAATACTATTGAAAATGGCTGTTTCAGCTATTTTTAAATCATTCCTAAGAATAGGCAAATAATATTCTTGTAACTCCGGATAGTTGAAAAAGTCGTCTGTCATACCACCTAACTTTTTCAGTTCAGAGACAAATTCCTGATCATTTAGCAAATGAAACTTCTTTTGTTCTCTTGTATGGGTAGGAGCACCTTCACCAGATACGAAAAGATGGGCAGGTAGTATCTTCCCTTTTTCCCGGATCAGATTGCACAACTTTACAGCTATCAAAGCGCCCAAACTATGTCCGAACAGATAGTACGGTTTATTGAATAGATTATCTGCATCCATTTGTGAAAACAAGTCTGCCGCAATATCTTCAATACAAGTATAATTTGTAGAGTCAGAAGCTCTGGTACCCCGGCCAGCTAACTCATACACACAAATCTCGATATTGGAAGGCAAGAACTGTTTCCATTTATTATAAAATGTTGAAGAACCACCTGCGTACGGCAAACAAATCAGCATATACTTATTGCTATTTACAGTTCTCATTTTATTTTTCCAGAGATTTTAAGAAGGTTTTTATATCACTTATTATCTCGTCTCTTGAAACTTCTTTTTTAATGAAAAAGTGATCTCCAGGAAGGATACAATGTTTGAAACCATTTGTAGTGTATATTTTCCATTCCTTGATATTATCTTCGGTCACAAACACATCTTCATCACCCCCATAAGCATATATGGGAATAGGTATTTGCGAGTTTTCGGGATTAAAAAAACAGTCATCAACCAGCTGGAAATCACCTTTTATAATTGGTAACATTTCCGATACTGTTTCTTCTGTGAAACAAAAATCTTCCGGTGTAAAATTAATCTCCCTTAACGCCTGAAGAAGTTCATCATCCGACAAAGTATGTAGGTCTCTTCTATAGGGGAAATGGGGCGGATTTTCTCCGGAAACAAATATTGCACTTGGCAACAATCCTTTTTGCTGGATAATATACCGCGTTACCTCATGAGCCATAAAGCCACCCATGCAATGCCCAAAAATCACATAAGGAGCATCATTATATGAAAGAATAACTTCAGCAATAAGCGGTACCAAGTCTTCCATAACAGTGATCCTCTTTTCATCGCTTCGAGTGGATCTTCCGGGCAGTTGAACACAACAAACTTCTGTTCCTTCATCAAACAGGAAACACCAGTTATGATATACTTCGGCAGACACCGCCGCATAATGTAAACAGAAAACTCTATTTTTTACAACAGATTGGGGATTGGGAATATACAACCACTTTTCCCATATCTTTTTCATCTTTTCTTCATTAACATTTCTCATTTTATTTATTTTTATAGGTTAATTAATATATCTTTCATACGGTTTCCTAATTCAATCATATTCTCTTTGAAATATGTTTTGGCATCATAGAGCAGCTTGATGTTCATGTTTTTACTCGGCCAAATAAAAATGTTGACTTTACCATAAGGGTGATTAACGAAGTTGGTGCTGGAAAGAGAAAAAGGCAATGATGAATAATCAATCTCTTCCATTGGCATATTCTCAAAAGTAATCGTATTGTCTATTGCAAGAAGAGATTCATTCCCGACAAAAGAACTTATCTCTTCCAAAGAACATGAAACATGGGAAAATACCAGATTGAGATCATCCTGTAAAGATTTTGCCATTTCCTCAAAGGACTGGTCTTTTACGGTCAATTTTATCGGAATCTCGTTGATGTATAAGCCCACTCGATTATGAATATCCTTTATCGTCATTGGCCTATCAGCTACGGTTGTCCGGCTAAACACCTGTTTCCTATTTTGCAACCGGGCTAATGCCAACATATAACTTAACTGAAAAATACAGTTCAGACTAACTCCTATCTTTTTAGCTCTTTCCCGGATTCTGTCTTCCACGGCTGATAAATCCACATCTATTCTTTGATAATCCAATGGATGACTATCTTTTTTCTTAGGTTGGGCTACATTTTCTAATGGGAGTAAATAATTTTTCCAAAAAATTTCATCCTCGCTTTTATCCCTGTCCCGTTGATAGACTATATAGTCTTTCATTGAGTACGACTCCAAAACCAAACCGGGATTTTTGCCTCTTGAATATGCTGAATAGTACGATATTAATTCATTAAATAAAATAGGGACATTCCACCCATCCATAAGTAAAACAGGGAAGTACCATCTAAGACTAAACTCATTGGACGTTTTCTGAATGAGGTAAAGTTTAAGTAACGGTGGGGCTTGCAGGTCAATCCTCTTTTTATTTTGTTCATTCCTCAAGTTCTGTGTTAACTTTTCCTGTTTATGAGGATTTATGCCTTTCCAATTAACAGCCTCGATTTCAATATAATAATCTTTATAGACTACCTGAAACACTTCATGAGTTTTTGTTTCATAAAATGCAGTTCTCAACATGGGATGTTTTTTCAAAATCAAGTTCCAAGATTTTTTCAATATGCTTAAATCGACAGTACCAGAAAACACAAATTCCAAATCCATCATTAAGGTTTTCGAGTCCTTCGCATTCTTATAGATATTATAATACCAATGTTGCATAGACGTAACATTGAGAATATCTTCGATTTTACTATTTACAGTCTTTTTCATGATATGAACTTATTTTGAAATTAACTCATTAAAATTCTCCTTAGAAATCTCCAACCCTTTAAACTCACGAGAATCTCTCGCTTGCATTTTTTCTAAGTTCTTAATCTCTTTCAACAAGTGATTCTTGAATTGTTTTTGAAGCTCATCCGAAGCAGTTAAGCTTTTTTCTACAAGAATTGAAACTTCTAATTGATCATTCACTATAAAAGCTTCAATAGTAACTTCAGAACAAGATTTTAGAGGGCTACTTTTCCGGTCTAATATGCTATAATATGACGCATCGTTGCTTATATTACCATAAAACACAATATCTACGTTGGGCACAATTTCAAAAACATCTGTTGATGCCTGCATACTTAAATCGATTGAGTTATCGACTATTATATCCTTCAATTTCTTATGATTGACAGATGGATCATTGAGTTGTAGCGGGACAATATATGTCATGAGGAAATTGCCGCAAGTGGCTTCTAAAGAATGTTCCAAAAGGTTCTCATAGTCTCTCGGAATAGTGTATCTGACAAATGTCCGGTCTTCGCTTGTGAAATTTAGACATGAAGCAGCAGCCCTTACTAATAGATTTATGATTGCAACTCCTTCAACCTCTTCCAGATATTCATTTTCAATTTTTATAGAAATAGGTAAGTTTGGCCCTTCTTGTATCCGAGCTTCCGGTATTGCTCGTTTATCTCTCAATATGCTGCATGATTTGTAAAGACCGGCAATATCACTTAAAGAAGCTATTCGTTCACTTATTTCTTTGGAAATGCCCACACCATAATACATGTTGTTTAGTAGGAGTTTGAGCAGTAGATCAACCGAATGTAAGTCCAATACTAATTTATTGGATATAACCAGTAGATAATCTTTGTTTGTATGCTGCAATAAACAAATCCTGAACAATGGAGTAGCACCGGAATAGAAATCACGAATAAAGTCGCTTGCTATAGTCGCTACGTAATCTTCAAATGATGTGTTTTCTGGAATATTATCTACAAAATCAATCTCAAAACTATTATTGGGGTTAACATGTAGCTCCCATGTGTCTTTGACTTTTAAGAGCTGCCCCTTTAAGAAGTCGAACAAAGGGCATAGCGTCGATACACCTTGATCTAATCTTTCAGGGTCGATTTGTTCTTTCAGTTCCAGCAAGACAATATGGTTCTGAGCAAAAACGTCATCGCCACAATAGTCTATCAACATTTGTTGATATGCGGATAAATGTATGATGTCACTTTCGGCGACCTTTTCCTCATTGCTTAATACACATGCTTCCGTAAGTCCTTTAATCGTTGGATGCTCGAAAATCATTCTGGGTGATAATGTTATTCCGTGTTGTTTCAACCTGGATATAATTTTTACACCTAATATGGAATCCCCCCCCATTGAGAAGAAGTTCTGATTGATGTCTATCATGGACTTATCAATTCCCAAGATTTCAGCAAAGACCTCAACCATAATATCATATTTGGCAGAATCTTTCTCCATCATATTAATGCACGAGTTTCTTTCTTCACTCTCACATACATATGTCTCTTCGGATAGGCACCTGCGGTCTATTTTCCCGTTTGGGGTTAATGGCAACTTCAATAAAATAAAGAGTTCCTGGGGCATCATGTAGTGTGGAAGAACAAGACTTAATTTTTCCTGAATTTCACTTGTAGTTAATTGTGCCCCTTCATTAAGTTGTACCGATGCTTTGATTTTTCTTTTTTGCTGGGTTAAAACAACAGCACAGGCTTTCACGCCTTCAATTGCGGATATGCACGATTCAATTTCTCCAAGTTCAATCCTGTAACCACCAATCTTTACCTGTGAATCTGCTCTTCCAAGAAATTCAACATTCCCGTCAGGTAACATCCGGCCAAGATCACCGGTCTTATATATAACTTCATTACTTTCTTCCAGTCTAACAAAAGCTTTTTCGGTTTTTTCTTTGTCTTTGTAGTAACCATTTGCAACACCAACACCGCCTATGTATATGTTGCCCGTTGCGTAAATGGGACAAGGGTTTAATGAATCATCCAATATCAGGATCGTTTGATTGGCAAGTGGTTTCCCATATGGAATGCTTTTCCATTCTTTAGAAACGTGATTTATTGGATAATAAATTGACCAAATGGAAGCTTCGGTAGCACCTCCCAAGCTTATGATTTCCATTTGAGGGTTAAGGACTTTCAATTTATCGGGCAAGGACAAGGGAATCCAGTCGCCACTCAAAAGCGCAAGTCTAATACTGATGTTGTTTGACTCAGATATATTAGATACATATTCAGCATACATTTCCATTAAGGCCGGAACTGTATTCCAAATTGACACATTATGTTCCAGTACGAGTTTATGCCAGCTTTCAGGATCTTTTGCCATCCGGGATTCGGGCATTACAATAGTCCCACCAATAGCAAGCATACCAAATATGTCATAAACAGACAGGTCAAAACTTAATTCTGATAAAGCAAAGATACTATCCGATGGTTTTATTTTAAATCTGTTATTGATATCAATAATCGTATTTACGGCCCCTTTGTGAGATATTACTACACCTTTGGGCTTTCCTGTAGAACCTGACGTGTAGATGATGTAGGCTATATCGTTTGGTGAAGCTTCATTCATTGATAGGCTAACCATTGAAAGGTCAATATCCCTATCTTCCACATACACCACATCCACATCCGGAAAGTTTTCCAACTGTTCACTATGCTCCGATATCGAGATTATCAGACTACAGTCCGTTTCGTCAATAATGTATTTAACCCTCTCAATAGGTGTTTCTATGGTTAACGGAAGATATGCGTATCCGGCATTCAGGATAGATAACACAGCTACAACCTGTTCCCATCCCTTTTCCATTAAGACAATGATAGGCTTATCTTTTCCGATGTTTTTCTCTTTAATCACTGAAGAATAGTATAGGACTAACTCACGTAACCGATCATAACTTATCTGTTTTCCTTTGGAAATAATGGCTGTTTTACCTCCAAAGTCCTTACAAGAGTTAAAGAAAAGGTTATGGAGTGTTGTCGTAGGAATACCTTCGGTGGTAGTGTTATATTCCTTGATAGCTTCCAAATGACCGGACGGAATCAAATCGTAGTAATGATGGTGCCAATCTACCGTTTGTTCGCACAACGATAGTATCAACTTAATATAAGCATTGAACATTTCGTCAATAACACCATCTTCAAAAACGTTGTCAATAAAGTGCCAACTAAGCATTAGGCCATGAACGTTCTCAAAGACTGCATGGTCAAGCCACACCTGTGGCGTTTGGGACAAGACATAATTATAGTCTCCAAATACTTCATGAAAAAGATTCTCGCCACTGGCATCATGTACAATAGTACTGGTAAAAACGATAGGTAAAACTGCTCCGGCAGTATTTCCCCGTTCCTTTGCTATTTTTCGTAGAATGGTTGTGCCATGTACATACCTGTTTTCCAGATTGTTCCAGTTTTCCTGTTGCAAATTCAATACAAGCGATTCAAAATCAACAGCTTCTTTTAAATTCGCTTCAATGGGAGCAAAAGAAGCAAATTCACCCACCAATCTATTCACATGTGGATGCAGGGGATGCCTATTGATTATGGTAGTGTTAATGCAAAAGCTTTTGTTTTGGCCCCAGCAAGCAAGTATCTCACTAAATCCGGCTAATAATACCATTGAAGGAGAAATCTTTTTTTTGCCAGCAACCTCTTTTAACCTTTCCCATAACGCTGTTTCTATGGTATAACTGAGCCTTTTGTAGCGTGGAGATTCTGTCAGGGTGACATTCTTCAAAGGTAATTCAGGTCTGCCTGACAATGTTTTGATACGTTCGTCCCAATAGGTATCGGAGGTTTTATATACATTACAGTCTCTAATTTTCTTTTCCGCAAGAACGTAGTCTCTGAATTTTAAATCAATTGCCGGTAATTCCTGTTCCATGTTTGAATAAAGCAAAGCCCATTCTTTCATTAGGATTCGTAAACTTGCGACATCACAAATAATCAAGTCTAAACTGAAATGTATCCTTACTTTGTTTTGTGGCAAAACGGAACATTGTACTTCAAATAATGGCCATTGGTCAATAGGACGTACAACACTATCCATTTTACCCCTTATTTCCTGTAGCCGAGTTTCCGCATCAGCGTTTGATACGTTGCTGAAATCATTGATTTTTACCTTATACTCCATAGGTAACGGAAGAATCTTCTGTGTTCCATCCTCCAGAATAATGGTTCTCAACATGTCGTGACGCTCAATGAGTTTTTGCCATGCTTTTGAAATTGTTAATGGACACAGATTGTAATTCTCGACTTCAAAATACAAGTGAGCAGCAACGCCACTTGTATTAAAAGCCTCAATTCTTCCCAACCATTGGGCTTCCTGCATTTCAGTGAGAGGAAACGGAGTATGTAAATTTTCCAGGTCTTCCACAATTACCGGAAGTCCTAAATCCACTTCGTTGGATTCTTCTATTTTATCCGAAAGGGCTTTAATGGTTGGATATTTCATGAATTCTTTAAGGCGTATATCACTGGAAAATTCCTTGTTAATCCTTGACAGAATTCTTGTTGCAAGCAATGAATGTCCTCCCATTTCAAAGAAGTTATCTTCTAACCTGATATTCTCAATGCCTAAAACAGATGAGAATATTCTCAACAAGGTTCTTTGTTTTTCTGACAAGGATTCTTCTTTTGACCCATTTTGGGACTCATCTTTGTCTTCCTGCACACCGACACTCTTATAAATAGTTTCTATTTCTTGCCCTGTATGTTCAGCAGGTTGAATCCAATACCTTTTTCTGTCAAACCGATAAGTAGGTAGCGGAATGAGGATTCTCTCATCAGTAGAAAACAATGCTTTCCAGTTTACTTTTGTACCCAAACTCCAGATATTGCCCAATGCCAACAATAGAGTATGCAGTGAGTTCATATTGGAGGTTGCTGTCGGCAAAAGATTTACCGCATTTGTCCGATGGTCTATCCGTTTTATAAATGTTTTCAATGTGCTTCCTGCCCCCACTTCAACAAAAATATGCGGCTCCAGTTTTAAGATAGAATTAGCGGCATCCTTGAAACGAACCGGCTTCCTGATTTGGTTCATCAAGTATTCTGCCGATATGTTTTGGCCTATATTTATTATTTCCCCGTTCAGGGTAGAAGCAATTTTTATTTTCGCCGGATTGAATGTTACCTTTTTAGCTACTTCGTAGAAATCGGCTAACACCGGTTCCATTAAGCAAGAATGGAATGCAGCTGATGTGTGCAGTTGTCCATAGGTTATTCCATTTTCATCTGCAATCTGCAAGAACTTTTCCATCACATCTTCATTACCGGATACCACTAATAAATCTTTGGTATTAATTGCGGCAATGGATAAACCTGCCGGGAGCAGAGGCATAATAACTTCCTCCTCTGAATGTACAGAATACATCTTTCCCTTATTAATAGCATGCATTAATGAAGCTCTTTCGCTAACGAGGATTACAGCATCTTCGACACTTATCATACCTGCCAGACAAAAAGCGGCAAATTCACCAATGCTATGACCGATCATGATATTCGGTTCAACGCCCCATGCAATCAGTTGTTTCCCCAAAGCATACTCTATAATGAAAAGTAGTGGCTGAGCATAAATCGTATCGTTTATGTTCTTGGTTTTATCCTGCCCCCACAAAACGCTACAGAGGTCAATAGCAAGATGAGCCTGAAAAAGAGTCATTAACCGATCTAATTCTTCTTTGAAAACGCCACCTTTATTGTACAATTCAACTGACATTCCAACAAATTGAGAACCTTGTCCAGGAAACATGAAAGCAATATCAAAGTCACCAGCGACTAAAGATGAGTCACTTTCTTTGTTCAGTAATTCTGCAAGTTCCTTAATGGAGGAACACGAATAACTATGCCTGTGTTTATATGCATTTCTTCTACAAGCCAGGGTATATGAAACCTGTGACAGTTCAACTTCTGTGTTGTTTTGAATATACTCCAAAAGGGCTTTCTCGTTTTTACATAACGATTCTTTAGAATCGGCAGAAATATTTATCGGATAATAATCTTGTTTATTAGTATGTTTGGAAGTATCACTATCGCTTTCATACTCTTCCAGAATTACATGCGTATTCGTGCCCCCAATCCCAAATGAGCTTACTCCACATCTTCTTGGGTAATCATTATCCTGATTATCCCAATATTTTGTTTCTATGTTGACATAAAACGGACTGTTTTCAATGTCAATGAAGGGATTGGGTGAGGTATAATTGACAGATGGAACCAACATTTTGTTTTTTAGGGAAAGAACCATTTTTATCAACCCTGCGATGCCCGCGGCATTCTCTAAGTGGCCTATATTACCTTTCACCGAACCAATACTGCATTTCTTTTGAACACCATTAAAGACGGTTACCAACGCATCAAATTCTATCGGATCACCCATTTTAGTTCCCGTTCCGTGTGCTTCAATAGCAGAAATGGTGTCAACCGGAATATTAGCATCCCTGATAGCACTGTTTAAAACGGCTTGTTGACCTGATAGGCTGGGAGCAGTATATCCAACCTTGTTTTGGCCGTCATTATTTATTGCAGACCCCTTTATTACACAAAGAATATTATCTCCGTCTTCAATAGCGTCTTCCAAACGTTTCAGAACGATAACACCGGCACCACTCCCGAAAACAGTTCCGTTAGCAGCTTCGTCAAAAGGACAACATCTTCCGTCGTCAGAAACAATCATTTCCGGTTCGTGGAAATATCCTTGTTTTTGCGGGAGTCTTAATGTTATTCCTCCGGCTATTGCCCAATCACATTCTTTCGCCAGCAAGCTTTTTCGTGCAAAATGGACAGCAACCAAAGAGGTTGAGCAGGCTGTTTGTATGTTTACACTGGGACCATGCAAGTTTAATTTATAAGAAATCCGTGAGGCCAGATAATCCTTATCATTCGACGTTTGTATGAAAAACTCTTCACTATTATCTGTTATGCTTCGCCCTCTTAGGATATTCTTCAAAAGATATTGATTGTAACCCGATCCCATGAAAACACCAACATTTTGAGTGTTGTATTCGCTATTGTAACCGGCGGATTCCAAAGCTTCATGAGAAAGTTCCAGCATAATCCGTTGTTGGGGATCTAAAATAGCTGCTTCCCTGGGAGAATATTTAAAGAAACCTGCATCGAAATGTTCAATATCACTGATATAGGACGCTGCCCGAACGTAGTTTTCCTGATTATAAAGAGTATCAGAAATACCGGATAATTTGAGTTCTTCTTCTGAAAGTTTCTTTATGCTTTGCTTTCCTTCTTTCAGGTTTTCCCAATATGCACCAATAGAATCTGCATCAGGAAACCTGCATGACATGCCGACTATTGCTATATCTGTATTCATAATCTTTCCTTTTATTTATTCTTTGTAATTTCTAAATAGCGAGCAAGTTTTCGCACGGTAGTATGCTCAAAAATGGAAGTCAGGGGGAATTTAATTTGGGATTTATCTGTGATACCTCTCCAAACTTTGACAATGGTCTTGGAATCTATACCAATCTCAAAAAAGTTCGCATCTAAATCAATATCCTTTGTCCCTAATACTTGCGATACTTCATCTATCACAAGATTCTTAAAAGAGACTTCCTGTTGTGTTGAAGGCTGTGAAGGTGGTTGAACTGTACAACTAACCGTTTCCTTCTCCCCATAATTTAATATGGCGGAATAATCCACTTTCCCATTGGAAGTTAGGGGCATATCAGATAGTATGTGCCAATTTGAAGGGCACATATAGTTGGGAAGCTCATTCAGAACATATTCTTTTAATATGGCAATGGTATCTTCTTTCCCGTAATCCTGGCTACTATCATCTTCGTGCCTTGGAAGTGATCGAGCATTATCTGTAAAGTCGATTTTACCTGCAATAAACGAATGGATAAGCCGGTAATTTTCATCAGGTAAATTGAAATCCCTGATGAAATCATAGTTCTTATAACTACCGATCTGGCATATCCCTATACCTGTATTTACACCAGTTGTTTCCATCACTTGCGTCATTAACCCGGCTTCAATAAGGCAAAATTCAAATGCTTTTTTCCCGTACAAAGGTTCTATTGCATTCAGGCTTGCAACCAAAAAGACGGAGAAGCCTTCCTCCTCATATATTCCCTTATTTTCATTCTCATGATAATCTGTCAATACCGGAAAATCATCAGCAACTTTATTCAGACTGTGAGATAAGGGATTATAATAGTACAAAACATTATTCTCCAATCCGTTGATGCGGTTTCTGTGCTGACACAAGTAAACCTGTACAGGATATGAACTTCCGGCAGAAGCATACCTGCGTCTTAAAGAGCCGTTATGTTCCCAAATACTCATACAGGATAAAAACTCACCGAGTAATGTTAAATCGATTGACGCATCCAAAAAACGCCTTGATGAAGCCCGCATGACATAATTCTGGTAATACCCATTTTGGGATAAGCTTAAGCCGATATTTGTCTTTCCCAAAGCAGATCTACGTATCCCTTGCAGGGATAGCTTAAATTTTTTCCGTTCTTCCTTATCGGTGATAATCCCGGAATCATTGTTCAACTGATGCCCTGTTGGATCGGCAGGTACAATGAAACATTCTAATTTTTCACTTCCTGTACTGTCATTCTTTTTAACTACGATAGCCCTATTGACTAACTCATGTCTATTTAGAACGCTTTCTATTTCGCCAATTTCAATTCTGAAACCGCCGATTTTAACCTGATGATCTTCGCGGCCTAAAAACTCTATATAGCCTTCAGGCATAAAGCGTCCCAAATCGCCGGTTTTGTATAACCTGCATTTTTTTATTGGATGCTCAATAAATGCCTGATTGGTCTTATCTTCATTATTCCAGTATTCACGCGCTAACCCGATACCTCCGATATAAATATGACCGGTTACATATTCCGGGCAGTCCTCTAATTGATCGTTTAGCACATACATCTGTTGGTTTGCCAATGGCATTCCATACGGTATACTTTTCCAGTGCTTTGCAACCTGGTCAATAAGATAATATATTGACCAAATAGAAGCTTCTGTAGCACCGCCCAAACTGATTATTTCTAAAGGTTGGACAAAAATATTTCGTAATAGATCAGGAAGTGCAACAGGTATCCAATCACCACTCAAAAGACAAAGCCGAAGTGTCGATTCATACATTTCTCTTCCTAAATAGAATGTAAACATCTCCATTAAGGCCGGAACAGAATTCCAGACTGTCACATGATATTTATCAATAAGAGTTCTCCAATGGTCGGGATTCTTTAGCTGGGTGTGGTCGGGAATCACAATTGCTCCGCCAGCATCCAACAATCCAAAAATATCATAAACAGACAGGTCAAAGCTTAATGAAGACAGAGCTAAAACACGATCTTTTTCTGTGATAGCAAACTTCCGGTTGATATCACAAATCGTATTGTAGGCACTTTCATGTGTAATCACCACACCTTTAGGCGTGCCGGTCGAACCTGATGTATATATTAAATATGCAGGGCATTTTACGTCCCGGCAAGTCTTTAATATGATATCACTTTGGTTTTCCGTCAAATAGTCTGCTTTGCAGACAACAACAATACGCTCATTCCTTTCTATCTCTTTCGATAACTCTTCGGAAGATATAATCAAAGCGATGTTTGAATCATTCAAGATAAATTCCCGTCTTACAAGCGGCAAGTCCGGATCTATACTGACGTAAGCGCAACCAACAATCTGTATAGCTAATGCGGCAGCAACCTGTTCCCAACCCTTGTGCGAATAAATACCTATTCTCGTTTGGGAAGTAATGCCTTTTTCTTCCATAAGCCTTACAATTGTTGCCACTGCATTATAAAGTTCCTGATATGATATCAGTCGGTCATTATGGACTATAGCCACATTTCCCGGTTTCTTTTGAACATTATCCAAAAAACCGGAGAAAAGCATTTGCGATACAACTTCAATGCTTGTATCATTATATTCCTCACGTAGTTTATACTGCCCATGAGGCAATATGAAATTACTACCCGCTTCTTTCAAATTGGCACTCGTCAACTGCGTAATTTCTGAAAGTAGATAAGCAAACATATCGCTCATCATCTTGCATGGGAATATTTCTTTGATATAATCCCAGGCAAGGATCAGATGACCGTTATCTTCAAAGAGCTGACAATCTAGCCATACTTGTGGTGTTTGGGAATAAGAGTAACTTCTTTTCCCCCATGAATAAGCATAGCTGCCGGATTGGTACTTCTCCGAAGACTTTATTGCATTTGTAAATACAATGGGGGTTAAGTTGCCGGACAGAGAAATCATCCGGGAAATTTCTACGCCATTAAACTGATGGTAATCCAGATTTTTACTGATTCTATCCTGAATTGCTCTAATCAGTTCATCTATTTTAAGTCCATTGCAATTCAACGATAGTATTTGAGTAGAAGTAAAATCACCCACAATATCATTATAGATTTGATCACAGAATGCACGTCCATCAACCGTTAGGATAATGGAGAATGCAGGTGATTTGCTCCAAAGGGAAAGCGCACGGCAGAAAAAAGCCAGAAATAAAGTGGTACTTGTTACATTCATTTCCTGGGCTATCCTTTTCAGCCGCTCGCTTGCTTCCCTATCAAAGAAATGTTCCTGATGAACGATGCTACTGTTTTTTATGAGGGCTGAATCTTGTAAGGTATAAAGTTCAGGAGCTTTGTGAATTGAACTAATTGATTGCTGATAATATTCTTTAGCCCGTAAATAATTAGGGCTTTCTTTTCGCTTGGACAGTTCGTGTACATAACTGGCAAAATCGGTCTTCAAAGCGGGTAACTCACTTTCTCTTTCATGATAAAAAAGAAACCAATCTCTCATTAACAGCTGGATGCTCGAAGTATCTGCAATTAGTAAACTGATGCAAAAATGAATAATACGTTTACCAGGTGCTTCCGATAGACACACTCTGAAAAGTGGTGCCTGGGCTAAATCAAAGTTAGTCGTAGAGTATTCCTGTCTGATTTTATCAAAATCGCAAATCGGGAAAACCGGAATCTCGTTTATTAGTTGTTTATCCTGCTGAATAACTAAATAACCGTCTTCACTGACTGCCGATGACAACAACGGATGACGCTGAACAAGTTTGCGTAACGCTTCGGTTAGCTTATCTACTTTTATTTCATCCAAACATTCTATTTCCACATATATCAAAGCCGAATTACCGGACAAGGTGTACTTCCCTTGTTGAGAAATCCAATATGAGTGTTGAATATCTGTCAACTCTGTTTGCGTAACTCTGTTTTCTCCTTTGGATATTAAAGGAACGTCAGTTTCCTGTTTCTGTAAAGCCGTTTTTCCTTTTAGCTGTGAAAGTAGCGTTTTAAGAGTAAGGTCGTTTTGAAAGAAATCACTGATAATATAGTTTGTCCCGAAAGTAACATTTACAAAAGAACAAAATCTTGCAAGGGACAAAGAATCAAAGCCCATTGCAATCAAACTTTTATTTTGAAAATCTATAACGTCGTTTGTATCAACCAATTCTGCTATCTTTTGTGTAAGGATAGCAGAATTTTCATCTTCCGAATCTGCTTCATTTTCGCTGTCTTTTGAAGATGTTATCTTGTAGTAAAGTTTCGCACTATCACTCCTGCTGATTTTTCCCAGATTACTTCTTGGTAGCGAATTTTGTTCAAGAAAAATAATCTCATAGGGGGAAATTCCTTTAGATTTAACTAAGCACGAGCGAATACTATCTTTTAAAATATCTCTCTGTTCATCCGACTCCAGTACACAAGCACTAACCTCCAATAATAAAATCAGTTTTTCTTCCGAATTGATGGAAGCAGCTATAGCCACAGAAACGTGAATTTCATTCGCAAACTCCTGACATACAATTCGCTCTATCTCGACCAAATTGTATTTCCTGCCACGGATGATTATAATATCTTTTTCTCTTCCAACGATATATAACTCACCATCCTGTATAAAGCCCAAATCACCGGAATTTAGCCATTCTTGGGAATCGTAATCAGAAGATACATACTTTTCGTCTATTTCAATTTTCTGAATTATTTCAGGAGAAAGGTAACCAGGGGATAAGATATCACCAGCAATGTGGATATAACCAATTTCCCCTTCTTTACAATCTGAGCCGGATGATTTCCTATCAACTATCTTTATTTTAGTACGGTCTTTTACGCACCCATTGGATACAATGATACTTCCATGAGGCGCTTTATCAATTGTTTTATAACGACTTTCTGTAGATTTATAACCACTGATTACTCCGCAAGTTTCAGTCATTCCATATGCCGGGATAATGGAAGCCGGATTGAGATGATAAGGCTTAAAACATTCGATAAAATTGTTCAAATCATTATGATGAACCAGTTCACCCCCACAAGTGATAGATTTTAGAGTGGATAAATCATAAGGATATTTTTTGTTTTCACGTTGGGTTTCGACAAGAAGCTTAAATGCGAAATTGGGAAAACCTAAATGAGTAATTTGGTACTTGGGTATAAGTGTCAGGAAGTAATGTGTCTCTTCCATAAAAAGAGTTGACGGGATCAGGTACACCGGAATTCCTTTGTAAATTCCCATCATCATGTGGATAGTCAACCCTAAAACATGTTGTATAGGTGACCATGTTAATATTCTGGAATCTGGCGAATAGTAAAATACGTCCGTCGCTCTCTCCAAATTGCAGAACATATTCCTATTGGTTATTACTACCCCTTTGGGTACACCGGTTGTTCCGGAGGAGGATAAAATACAAGCAATATCATTACTGTTGATTTTTTCCTTAAATTCAATATCAGGTGTTGAGCTTAATATATCTTCTACTGCTAAAATATCTGTCAAGCTGCTAAAAGCCGAGGCTTCTGTAAGTTCATGGATAATTTTAGAATCCGACACAATGCACTTTGCCTGTGTCATCTCTAAAATATTCCGCAAATCATTTTTTATATCTTTCCCACTGTTGTAATATACCGGGAATGGGATCTTTCCGCACTGGAGACATCCCCAAAACGCTTTCACTCCGTTGATGGACTGATCAAACAATTGTATGACGATATTGCTTTTTGCGTTTCTATCAAGATATGAAGCAATCCTGCTACTTTGAAGATATAATTCTTTATAGGTAATTGTATCAATAATTTCATATCCTTTTCCCAGTAATACAAATGCAGTTTCATTTGGCTTCATTCTTGCTTGATTGTATAAGAATGAAAAAATGGAAACCTTATTTTTATCCTGTGATTTCATCTGTTTTATATTTTAATCGGAGATTTTTGTCTTCAAAATAAGCTTGGCTATTGTTTTCAAAAGAATATTTGAAGTCCCTTCGTATATGGTTCCAATCTTAGCATCCCGGTACATTTTTTCTACCGGGGATGTCTTCATATAACCTTCGCCACCTAAAATTTCAATAGCTTTGGAGGCTGTGTATTCAGCGACTTCTGATGAATATAGCTTAGCCATACATGCGAGCTTGAAATACTTCATAAAATCGCCATCAGCTTTTAATTGGACGGCTTTCTCTAAAAGACCACAGGTTGCTTCTATACGGGTTGCCATTCTCGCAAGTTCAAAGTGGACACCTTGATAATTTGCAATCACTTTTCCAAACTGTTTTCTTTCCTGCGAATACTTACTTGCAAAATGTAACACACCCTGTGACAAACCGAGCATTTGCGCCGCAATTCCAACCCTGCCATCCGTAAGAAGTTCTAATATAATGCGTTTCCCAAAACCGACTCCCCCCAATATGTTCTCTTCCGGTACAAAAACATAATCCAATTCCATATCGCAAGTGGAGGAAGCCCGGATTCCCATTTTTTCTGACGGAGGAAGTACCTTCATATTCGTAGTATCATCAATGATGAATGCAGTTAAATGAGGAATAGAATCTTCTCCAAGAACATTAGCCATCAAGATAAATATTCCCGCTTCCCGTGCATTGGTAGCCCAATGCTTTTTACCGGTAATAAGATACCCATCATGATGTTTTCGGGCTTCACATGACAAAGAGTACGCATCACTTCCGGCATGATGTTCTGTTAACGAGAATGCACCAACAACATTATTTGCCAGTTTTGGCAAATAATGTTGTTTCTGTGCATCTGTACCCCACTTGTTGATTGCTCCAATAACTAAAGTATTATGAACATCAACAAATACTGCAACCCCAGGATCGATTTTTGATATTTCTTCAATTGCGGTTATGGTATGGGCAAAAGAATATCCTAATCCGCCATATTCAACCGGGATTTCAATAGACATGATTTTTGATTCAAATAAGCTTTTAACAAGGCTCTTATCCATTTCAGCTTTCATGTCCATTTCCGAAACAAGTGGTAAGATTTCCTTATTGGAAAACTCTGCAATAGACTTTGCGTATTCAGACAAAGTCGGAAGGTTGCAATTTACATCACCTTCTCTGAGGATATTACTAACTTTTCTCATGTCTGATATTATTTCTAATTGTTATTGATAAGGAGAAAGGATAGATGTGATTTACTTCAGGGATTTTTTTCCTGTTTTTATTGAATAACCGATGGATTTCCTTACGGGTGTAACCTGCAAGAATTACAGGAACATCTCTCCAAATAAATTGAGGGATTAAACGCACCCACCAAACTCGCCTGAAATCCATTATAAAAATAATGCCACCCGGTTTTAAATATTTCTCTAAATTAGAGATGAGTAAAATAGGATCTTTCCAATAATTTAATGAAAAGGAAGAATAAATCATATCAAATTTCTTTTCAGGAAAGTTTATAGCTTCCCCTTTGGAATGTATGTATTCAATTCTATTTCCCAATCCTTGTTTATTTATATATTCCTTTCCCAGTCGAACCATATCAGGAGATATGTCAGTTGCAGTAATTTTTACATTACTTGCCTTCTTTGCTATAATAGAGGCTAAAAATGCACCTCCTGCACCAACTTCAAGAAAGTCACCTTCTTTCTTTAATCCCAATATTATATCTGCTATTGAGCTATATATTTTTTGGAATTTCTGGTGATCCTTAACATATGAATTTGCGGTAATACGTTTTTTCCCTATCGGAAATTCACCTTCAAAGGCTTCGCATTTATGGGGTATTCTGCTCATATACTATAATTTTTAATATTATACAGTTTATTTAGTTAGGTATTATTACTCAAATGAAATCAAACTGGCCGGAACACCTACGGTTGTGGTAACGGGACTTGAGGAACACTCGCCTGTTTTCTTATTGTAGGTATAGTACCCCGTCCCATTAGCGCATGTCATTCCGAAGACAATCAAATCGCCATACTTGGCATACGCAAATGACCCCATGCTGGTAGTCAGCGGTAAGTCTATCTTTTCAATGGTTTTGTTCCAGATGTTAATCTTTACCGGCTGGAAGTTTTTGTCATTGACAAAATCGGGCGGATTACTTGTTTTGGATTGCAACTGGATACAGGCATATATATTCCCGTTTTCATCGTAAAGGTACGGAACCAGTGAAACGGCATTGTCGTTAGGGATTCCCTGCATGGAAGTTGTCGATAATTTGAAATGGTAGTCTTTGTCCCATTCTGTTTCACCCTTTTTAATACGCAGGAAGCCGTCTTTCAACGGGTTTACGCCATCCATCCCCGCACTGTAAAAATAGATGTCGCCTTTTTCGTCCGTAAAGGCGCATGAATGGCGGAACATTCCTACCGGACGGGTACGGGAATCTTTAATGACTTTTTCTACCTTCTTTGTTCCCAGATCAATAATGGCGACTTCTGCACCGACACCGGGGACAGAAGAATGGGGGGAGTTCGACTGATTCAATGCCACATAAAGTTTTCCATCGCGAAGAACATTACATCCGGGGTCGGGGTTATTGTCTCCTACTGCGTATGCGGAAAGGTCGATTTCGCCCAATTGTTTCATTTCCGTAGGGTCAATCATGGCAATAGTTCCACGTCCGTTAATTGAAACATACGCCAAATGTTCATCGACAAAAGTGATTTCGCCGGGTTTGGCCCCCTGTGCAAAGGTCATGGTTCCGGCAGGCGAGATATGCCCGTCGCTTCCCCTTACGAACTTGTGTATTTTATCACCCCAAACGCCTTCGGCCAGAAGAACGATGTTTTTGTAGCTGAACGGATAGCAGCCAAAACCAAACTCGTAGGCATTCTTGTTATCCACGCTCTTTTGTGAAAGGTCGCTGAATGTGCCAATGTAGGCAGCATTGTTGTCTAAATATTGAAGAAACAGGAAGTGATGTTGTCCTTCGTCCGGGTTTGGCGTCGGGTCATCTTTGTCACAGGACATCAGACCAACTGCAGCCATCGTCATTGCCAGTACGGCAAAAGTTTTAAATCTTAACTTGTTCATTTTTGCTATTTATTTTAATTGTTAAACTTAAAGACCTTTTGAAAAGGTATATCGGAATTTTATGTGGAACGACCGTCCCGGCAAGGGTTGGCGGTACTGATCCCAATCTTCTATATCGCCTATGTTATGACATTCCGCAGCAAGGGAATATTTTCCTTTATAGGTGAACAATACGCCTACATCGTTTATCCAACTACGGGGAATACGTCTTTTTTCGAGGTTGGTCATTGCCCAGAAATAGTAATATTCCTCTGTAAACTTGCTATCCCAAAACGCTTTCACATACCAGTTTTTACCCAGCAACTTATTACTGTGATACTCTGCGCCAAAATTGGTAAAGAAGTAAGGAATGTTCGGAAGTTTCATTCCATAGGTCGGATTGGGCGTAGTCGAGCCGGGTACATATTTTAAAACGTCTTTTACATTCTGACAGGTAACATTCCCATAAACATATACGGTTGGTGTAACATCTACCTTCAACTCACCTTCAATACCTTTAATCTCAACTTTCTCGGCATTGACATATCCGGCAGAGCGGTATTGCTGCATCAGTTTAATCATATCGGTTACTTGCATGTAGTAAGCACTTGTTTCAAACTGAACCCGTTTCATTCCCAGGAAGTTATTCTTGTCAATCAAGAATCCGGCATTGAAATTATGGCTCTTTTCCGGCCGCAGACTGGCAGCGGGGAATATACTAATCCCGTCCCCGAATAATTCCTGCGGATTTGGCAGGCGAATAGCCCGTTGGTAAGATGCCTTTAGATGGACATGGGGAATTACTTCATATTTTATCGCTTCAATCCAACCGAACTCTGTTGCTTTATTCTGTTTTTGCTTCGGCGGTTCCATCATTTCATAAGATGTCAGGTCTTCTATCTTTGAATTCAGATGGAAAACCTTCGCCGAAAGCATGTTGATTAGCCGTTTATTGAAAAAATTAGCTTCCCATGTAAGCCCGGAAATGAAACTGGTCATATTGCTCGGATAACCCCCAATGGTAAACCCTGCATGTTGGCTTGCAATATCGTCTTTCGGTTGCCTTTTGGCATAATGGAAAAGCGTATTGAAATTCAGGTTATGGTTGGGTGTGAAATGATAATCGAAATTGATACGTTCGTTCAGATCTAAATACTTATCGTCCGTATCATGCGGTACATCGCCTGTTTCGCCCTGACCATTGGGGCTGGGATAAGAGTTACCCTCGAAATCGTAATTCACGCTTGCCGTATCCGTAAAGTTGTTCTTCACGTATTGCAACGAAAAATGAGATTCTAAATCCATCTTTTCGCTAAAGAATCCACGTTTCTTAATCTTATTTTCAAGCATGAATGTTCCGGCATCGTTTTCGGCCTGCTGGATATTCTTCAAAACCCCTTGTATCTCGTTGAAACGGCTGTAATAGCCAAACTCCGTGCTTATTTCATCAAACCACAATTTGGTGAAAGCTAATTTTCCTTTTAGCATATAAGAGCGAAACAGGTCATGATCCCTTTTCACACGCAGGTTTTCCCGTTCGGGCACGTTGAACTCGTAATCATTATCCGAATACGTATAGTAGCCGCCGAAGCCGAGTAAAATTCCGCTTTTAGGAAGGTTCTTACGGGAAAAAATACTCGCTTTATGGGTATTGAAAGAGCTTATCTCGTAAGAGGCATCCACATAATCGGTCGAAAATTCTTTGGAAACGATATTGATAGCACCACCCAGCCCGTCGCATCCGAAGCGTGCCGGGATTATACTTTTATAGACTTCTATCCGGTCAATAATGTCGATAGGTATCTCATCCAGTGAAAAACTTCCGTCATTGGTATTCATGGGCAAGCCATCCCACAATATCTGTACGCGGTTTCCTTCCAACCCATGCACGATAATACGGGAACTGCTGCCGGTTCCACCGCTTCGTTCGATTTTTAATCCGGTGGTTTTATTTAAAACCGATTCGAGCGAAACGGAACGTCCTTGCAATTCCTTTATGTTGATTACCGAAACAGCTTCCGGTGATTCCCTAATAACCTGCTCTTGCGATTTACCATAGATAACCACCTCCTTCATGTTTAATGCTGAAGGTCGAAGTTTTACGTCATATTTTCCTGATTGGGTCGGAATCGTATCGGAAAAGGTTTCATAGCCAATATGGCTTACCATCAGATGAATCTGTTTAAGATTTCCGATGGAAAGCGTTGCATTCCCCTTTGTATCAGTTGTTGTTCCGTTCTTGAAGGTTTCAGCACCGACAGGCTTCCACGCTATATTAGCGTATCCAATCTGAGTTTTTGTTTCGGCATCTGTTACCTGAACCTTGATTGTCTGGGCGGAAACTATAGTGGTGCAGCATAGAGCCAGCAAACATCCAGCGCACTTTCTGCAATCAAATAATATACACATAATAAATCCATTAACTTTGTACTTTTTTTGTTGCTGCAAAGTTACGGCTAATGGAAAGGCTGGTCTACCCGTAGAACGTAATGCTGTGCCCGCAAAACGTATTTCTTTACTTACGATTATTCAACACACAACAACGGCATTCGTTTTGTGTATTTTCAACAGATGAAAGATAGGCTTTAGGGGTCATTAGAAATGCCTTATTAAAGGCTTTGGAAAAATGGCTCAGATTGGAATACCCAACCTTGTACCCGACCTCCGAAACGGAATATTCGTTGGTCGCAAGCAGATTCCGGGCATATTTCATTTTCTCATCTATGGCATACTGAATAATGCTTTTGCCGAAAACAGACTTGAAACATTTTTGAAGTTTCGATACGCTCATTCCGGCTGCCTGAGACAAGACGATCATGGAGGGCGGATCAACGAGATTGTCCAATACCATTTTACGTACCTGGAATAATTGTGCAATATCGGCAGCATGAATCCTGCTTTTTGTTTCATCCAATAATCGCTCGTTTGCTTTTGATAGAAAGGCATTGAACAACCGAAGTATGCTTTCGTAGAGATATAACCGTTCCAGATTATGGGATAAATTGATATTACGCTCGATTTCATGGACGATACACAAAAGCGCAGGGGAAAACGATTCGAAGATGTAAAACGGTTTCTTATCCGTCAGCAAACGGTAAAGGAAGGTGTTTTTATCCTGCATCTGGTTTATCAGCCATGCCCTGTTGAATGTCAATGTCAGGTTTGTGATCCACTTGTTAGCCGGGAAAATCCATTGGGTATCAATCTCTGGTGATGGCATAAAAATCCCGTTGTTATTGTGGATTCCGACAGTATATTGTTTATCGTTTACAAACTGTTCGCCTTCGTCTAGATAAAATACAATTGGGATAAGCGGGCGGTTTTGCACACCTTTTCTTTCTACGTTCATAGGTTGATGCACTTTGAATCGCAGATACGAAACAGTCAGCCACTCGAATGGATAATATTGCCTGAAAAAACCTTCTCCCAGCTTGCGGGGGAGTTTTATCTGGTCATCAATGACAGGAGCACCGAATTGTTGGGCTATAACTTCCAGCCATGCCCCTGGTTGAGTGATAGAAGAATATTGAATACTCATATTATGTAATCTTTTTCTAATAGACTACAAAGATACGGGTATCCCAAAAACAACTCAATCCCCAAATCTTGGTATTTTTTACGTTTCAGGGGTAATTCTCGTCTTAGTAAAAACAAATTACCCCCCGATTCGTTTTCGAATATTTATGTCATGACTATGCGATTTTAGGCGGCAGCAATTTATACAGAACCGGTGTCAATATACGCGATAGCAGCAAGGAACTAATCAACCCTCCAACAATTACCAATGCCAACGGTCTGTATAATGGTGACCCTTGTATGATTAATGGTATCATACTGGCTACGGTCGTCATAGTGGTTAAGAATATCGGGATAAACCGAACTTCTCCGGCAGTAGCCACCGCTGTATCTAACGGCATACCTTCTTTACGCAGATAGTTCGTATAATCTACCATAAGAATAGAGTTTTTCAATTCGATCCCTACTAATGCAATGAATCCAATTATTGAGATAAACGATAAGGGACTTCCGGTAATGAATAATGCAAGTATGCCCCCCATAAATCCTAACGGAATCACCGAAAGGACTATTAAACAGGATTTAAAACTCTTAAATTCAAGGATCAAAGCTGCTACAAAAGCAAATAGAGTAAACAAAAGGATTGCCCCGAATCCTGAAAACGACCGCTGCTGGTTCTCTGTTTCCCCGGCTGCTTTCCAAGTATATCCGGCAGGAAGTTTCAGGGATTGTAACTTAGCTACAACATCTTTGTTTAGTTGGGAATAAAGATACCCTTCCTGCGCATAAGCCGTTACCGTTGTGTATAAGTCCTTATTCAGCCTTGTGATAGAGTTCGGATTTTTCTCAAAAGCAATATCGGCGATGCTTGTTAAGGGAACTGCGTCCCCTTTTGCCGTCGGCACATATATTTTATCGAATATATCCATTTGCTGGAACCGGCCTTTGGGCAAAAGTACATTGATCGGAGATTTTCGTTCCACCCGATCCAACTGTATTTCCCCGGCTTTAGAACCTATTATCGCCATCCGTACAGCCTTGTCCACATCTTCATTCCGAACGCCGAGAAGGGATGCTTTTTCCTTATTTATTTCAACTTTCAGCCCTGTATTGGAAATTGCTATGCTATTATTTACATACATTGCTGCGTCTATGGATTTTATGATTTCCTCCACTTTCAATGAGTATTTCCGTAGTGTGTCCAGATCGTTCCCGAAAATACGGATAACGACAGGTGCTTCCAGCGGCGGCCCTTGTTCAAACTCCAACAACTGGACTTTGGCTTCCGGGATTTTCAGGAATTGCCGCCGTAAGGAATCTATTATGGCGGTTTTGTGTTTTACATCCGCATCTTCGCATTGGACAAATATATTGGCAAAGTTAAGGCGTTCGTCTTGCTGGTACACATTGTAATATACTTGCGGATTTCCTTTACCTACGTTGCTTGTATAATACTTCACCCCCGGTTGATTAGACAGTATATCTTCCACTTTCCGGCAAACTTTATCCGTTTCGTCCAACGAAGCGTTAGGCGCAGTTTCAATATTTATATGAAACTGAGGTTTGTCGGTTTTGGGAAAAAGAGAGAATCCCATACTGCCCGCCACCGAGAATCCGGCAAGGGTAATTACGGCAACAAGCAGCGTAGCCCATTTCGGATGACGAAGGGATTTTTCCATAATCTTCCCATAGCTCAAATGGATTCCTTTGTGTAATCCGCGTAAGAAGATATTTCCTTCGGGATTTACTTTTTCTTTCAGCAGCTTATCTGAAATGAATGGAACGATAGCCAATGAAACGAACAGGGAAGCGACAACGGCTGTGATTACTGCAAGCGGAAGGGAACGCATAAATTCGCCCGAAACTTCCGGCATAAACAGAATGGGTATAAAAGCAAGGATAATCATGGTTGTTACGCCCATCACCGCAAGGGCTATCTGACCGGTGCTTTCTATAATTGCCTTTCTCAATGGAAGCCCGGAACGTAGGGAACGTTCGATATTTTCGTTAATAACAATCGCATCATCTACTAAAATTCCCAATGCCAATATCAGCCCGACAATACTGAACTGGTTCAGGCTGCACCCTAATATGCTCAACAGGAAGACGCCGATTGATAACGACAAGGGTATAGAAATCATAACTACTGCCGTCGAGCGAAATCCCAACGGCAACAGGGTTATGGAAACCAGCAAAATGGCAATAATGAAATCGTGTAGCAACTGATTAAGCCTGGAAGAAACGCTTTCCGATTGATCAAAATGTTTATTCAACTCAATGTTGGCCGGCAAAACTTTTGCATAATCGTCTATAACGGCTTGTGCCGCATCAGCTACCGCAAGAATATTATATCCTGCTTTTAAGGATGCGGTAACAAGAACTGCCCTTGTACTATTCAACCGGACGATATGCTTTTCTTCTCCATAATCCTTGCTAATAGCAGCAATATCTTTCAAACGGATAATCTGCTGGTTGGCAACATGGATTACCGTATTGGCAATTTCTTCTACCGATTCGTAGGTATCGCCTGAATTTACATTGAATGCCGTGTTTCCCGAAACAACATTTCCTGCCGGAAGCGTATAGCTATCCCTTTTTAAAGCAGTGAATACCGAACTGACAGGAATATTATACTCCGAAAGTTTATTGATATTCAACTCTACTTTCACTTCCTGACGGGGATATCCCCACGTTTCCACGTTTTTTATGCCACCCACTTTTTTTAGTCGGTTTTTCAATTCCGTGGAATGGTATTCCAGATCTGCATAGGACGCGGTTTCGGACAACAATGCAATCTGATAGATATTGACATCGGTTGTTCGGGTTCGCTTGATAAGAATCTGTGCGATATTTTGAGGTAGTTCGCCGGAACGTAGGCGTTCCATTTCACGTATAATTTCCTGATACTTTTCATCTCTGTCCGTAAAAAAGTCGTACCGAAGCCCGATATACGCCAAACCGCTTGCAGCCGAGGCTTTAATCTCCTTTATGCCGTCCATTTCATAAAAGGCATCTTCTATCGGCTTTATTACCTGGTCTTGTATTTCGGTGGGCGTGGCTCCCGGAATGATTACAGCCACGGAATAAATCGGAAAATTCATATCCGGTTCTTCACCTCTTGGCATGGTCAGCAAAGAGTTTATACCCAGAATCAACAACCCGGCAATAACGATATAGGTAAACTGCTTTTTTTCTACGAAAAACTGTATAAATGCTTTCATAGTACCTTATTGTATTTTAATGGTTGAACTTTCAGTTATAAATCCCGCCCCTTCGTTGATAACCTTGTCTATGTTTGATAAGCCCTGGCTGATATAGGCATTTTCATTTTTGATTTTAGCTATGATTACCGAAACTTTCTCTGCCTTATTCCCGTCAAGGATATATACCACGCCTTTTTTTCCTGCAATTTCGGAAAGGCTACTTACCGGAATGACTTTATAAAAATGTGATTTGCCGGATTTTATTTCGGCATTGGCAAACATCCCGACAGAGATGCGCTCTTTAGCCGGTTCCAGTTTTACTTCGACAAGGTATAATCCCGAACTTTGGTCTGTCGATTGGGCAAGATGATGTACACGCCCGCCGAACTCTTTATCAGGGAAACCGTCAATCGTAATCACCGCTTTGTCGCCCACCGACAAGGATTGCCAATCGCCCACCGGTACGCCGGATCTTAAAATCAATCCGGTTTCTGCTTTGGTGGTTACAACGAATACGGGCGAGGCTATACCGATCTGTTCTCCCTCGTTCGCAATCCGTTTTAATACCACACCGTTGTCAGGCGCGATAATCCGAGAATTTGTTTTATTATATTCCGTAATGTTCGAGGCTTGTTTGGCCAATACCCAGGCGGTTTTTGCGTTTTGAAACTGTTCCAATGAAACAACGCTGTCGGCATATAGGGATTCGGCACGTTGATAATCCCGTTTTGCTTTATCCTCATTTTCTTTGGCCTGTATGGATTGCGCTTCGATTTCTGTATAGTCCAGTTCCGCCAATAGCTGACCTTTATGTATGGCATCACCCTCTTTTACATATATGCGGCTGATGATTCCGGCGGTTTTGAAAGATAGTTTTGCCTCTTCAAGCGTAGTCAATGCCCCGTGTATCCTAACACTATTCCCAATTGCTTCTGTCCTTACGTCGGCCAACTTAACCGGAATATCATTGATATTCTTAACCATTTCGGTTTTCTTTTCCTTGCAAGACATTACAGATAGTGCAACCCCTGCAATAATGATAAAATGTATTGTTTTCATTGCTTTAATAATTATTCAGATTAAAACTTGCGTTTGCCCGTTCCACTTCCGCCTGTTTGATACAGACGTTATACCGGGCAATATTTAACAATACCGAAGTATTGATATATTGGGTTTGGGCGTCCAGCAATTCAATGTATAGTGCTTGTCCCTCTTTGTATAGCTTCACCATATCCCTATAATATTTCTCAGCGACATCCATCTGGGACTTTTCGGAATCATAATTGTTCAAGGCGTCCAGGTGGTTATTGATTGCCTGCCGTAATTGCAATTCCAATTGCTCCCGGACATGGTTGGTTTGCGCTTGCATCGCGCTGATATCGGCTTTGGCCGCATTTATCTTATGGATATGCTGCCCGCCCAAAGAAAACGTCCATTGTAAAGATACCCCCAGCATATAGTAGCGGGTTTTATTGTTCATTTTCCAGTCAAAGCCCTGTGAACCCAAATCGAGTAACGCATTCACTTTAGGAAGCATAAATGATTTTGCAAGTTCTTTATTCAATTGTGTTATATCGGATGCCAACAAGAGTTTTTGCATTTCTTCCCTGTCCTCGACAGAAATATTTGTGCTGCCGGACGACAGGATTATTTCGGGTTCTTCTATCTCTATTTCTGTTTCAAAAGGCTTGTTTAACAGAAAATTGAAATACGATTGGCTGTTTTTTTGAGCCTGCAATGCCGAAAATAAAGCGGCTTCGGCTTTTGTCACTTCGTTTTCGCTTCTTAAAACAGTTGTGTTGTTTGTTTTCCCGTTCTTAAAAAGCGATTGATTGATCCTGAAATTTTCGCTTGCCACTTTCACTGCGTTTTCCCTTATTTCAACAGTCTTTGACGATTGGCAATACTGATAATATGCTTTCTTAATCTCTTTGACCAATTCCCGCTTATACAAAAGAATTTCCGTTTCTTGCATATCCGCTGTTGTCCGCTTTATTTTCCGGTTGTACAACAGTTCCGCATTGAATACAGGCATATCCAATCGTATCTTTGCATCGTAATAGTTGTCGGGATTCAGTTGTATCGCCATATTTTCCAAAGAAGGAAAAGATTGGCTTCCCGTAAGTTCATTAAGGGAATTGTAAATCGGATTGAGTAGATCGCCGACAGGAAAATCTACGGTACGGCCCCCGTCTGCCTTGTTATAAGAGCCGCTTACGATCAATTTCGGGAAGAAAAGCGACTGCGCTTCTTTAAGGGCATACAGGTTCTTCTTCAACAAGATGGTCTGCTGCTTTATACTTTCGTTATTATCAAGCCCTTCCCAGATGTACTTGTCTATAGCGCTTTGCGCATGGATTGGTACAAAACAGCATAGTCCCAAGAGTAATAAACAATATTTCTTCATATGCTTTACATTTGATTTTATTCAACTGCAAAGTTCCCGATTGGGCATCAGAAAAAATAACCGCAAATAACAGGAAACTACCCGTAAAACATCAATAAATTTTTTTACTCGGCACCGTATGATAAATCCTATTTATACGGAAAATAAGAACACAGAACAGTTAGGCTGTTTTTGAATATTTTACGTTTCAGGGGTATAAATAAAAGATTTACGGTTAAAATATCCCGGTTTATTCGCTATATCTATAAACAGTAAATTGGTGTTTGATGTCAAACCGGTTATCCACATAATCAATCTGTCTATATGAAGGAATTTGTGTACATCTTACAAAAGGAAATAAAAGTTCGTTTGCAGAAAAATGAAGCGAAAGAGACGGATATGCTTAAAAAATCTTTGGAAAATTCGCGTGTCCTTGGAGAAGCGTTCGACCGATTGAAAGAGTTCATTATCAATTACCATTTCGCGGACGAGGCGGAGGAAATCTTATTTTTCAAGGAGATCAAGCCGAAGATATTCTGTCACCTGATCTATTACCGCAAAGTCTATAACATTGAGATGAATCGTCCAGTGACCAGCCTGGATGCACAAAGGGTGTACCTGAAAAATAAACTCGATGCCATCCAGGAATACAACTACAAGATACTGGATTTCTACCGTTACTACCGTTCCTGTGCCGACTATCTGGATGCCGCCTACTTCGTGCGTGGCAAGCTCGATATGGAGCAATACCTGGAAACGTTCTACTACGAGCGTGATCCGCAGTTTTCGACCAACTGCAATTTCAAGGTCGCCCGTATCCTGGCCAACGACATGTTGCAGGCTTACTTGCTTTCAGAATTGGAAGAACTGGACAATAGTCAGCATAGCGTTTCTTCCGGAGCCTTCCCGAAGATAAAACTGACATGGACAGGCAGCAAAACCGATCTGATTGAACTTATCTATGCGCTGGATACCGTAGGATGTTTCAATGGGGGTAAAGTACCACTTAATCAGATTACCGCCTATTTTGTAAACATATTCAACATCGACTTGGGCAACAACATAGCCCGCAATTTTTACGATATGCGCATTCGACAACAACCTACGCCGTTTCTCGACCACTTGCGGGAAGAGATTCTCAAACGGATGGAGAATACAAAACCAGGCAAAACAATAAAGAGTCGAAAGAATAAACTCCAAACAGGAAAGTGCCTGAAAATTATAGGCTTACTCAAACTTGCTAAATAAGAATATGAAAACGATTTTATTATTAACATTGGTAGCCTTGTTGTTCTCCTGTGGAGGTACAACAGGCAAGTATGAAAAACTAATTGCCGATATAGTACAGACAGACGGCAAGGGTACAAAATACGACCTTAATTTTAAAGCCGATAATCTGGAAGAAATCCGGCAGGTTACCGTTGCCGACAGCATTCAGATTATTGCCGAGGCTTTTAATGCAGACAAGGACAAAAAAAAGCGCAGCTCCGGCAATCCCTTACCCGCAATTAGGGAAGTCTGGACAAAGAAAAGAACAGCCGTTATCCGGGAAAAACCATGATGACTTTCTATCAAAAAAATGTAGACCGCTACACTCATCTGATAGATTCGATGGAGCAGACCGTTCCGGCTAAAACCGCCCGATACGAAAGCCGGGACAGCAAAGAAATACTGGCGGTAGTCGTCCTCTGCACCTATACCATCGACGAACCGCTGACCTACAAAAGAGGATCGCTATCAATATCAATTTTAAATTTAACTTTATAAGGCGAATGATCCGACAAATACGCAAAACTGCAAAATATAGGTTTACCAGGTGTCTCTGCAGAAAAATGCCCTCCTTCACTTATAA
>OGUL01000718.1_pt1 | contig 34272 bp, 28 predicted proteins | sample 1553651 | NCBI WGS metagenome assembly OGUL01 (sample SAMEA2580048, study PRJEB22360) | human gut metagenome | biome: human gut; feature: human-associated habitat; material: faeces | place: Denmark | collected 2008/2010
CATGGGGCGCTTCGGCGGCGTGCAGCTCGCTGCGGCTGCAAAAGCACGGATATACAAGCCCCTGCTGCTGTAAAAGGTCGAAGTAGTGAGCGTAGATATCGCTGCGGCGGCTTTGGAAAAAGCTGTCGCTGTCAGCGCTGCAATACGCACCCTCGTCCCACGTCAGCCCCAGCCATTCAAGCTCGCGGGCCAATGTGTCGGCCTTGGGGAGGGAACAGCGCTGCGGGTCCAGGTCTTCGATGCGCAAAACTATTTTGCCGCCGCTGCTTTTGGCATAGAGCCAGGCCAGCAGGCTGCAGAAAACGTTTCCCAGATGCAGAAAGCCGCTGGGCGTAGGCGCAAAGCGTCCTACGACAGGCGTATTGTCCGCTGTCACTATTTCTCACCACCTTGACCGAATATCAATATATACTCTAATATTTTACCATAAACTCTCCTGCTTTGCTCAGGAGATTAGTCAGTATGAAGGAAAAAGTTTGCGGCAGCGGCGATTTCACTATAATCTCACTGTTTCGTCCGTCTGCTTTGCTGTATAATGTAATTATAAAAAATAAAATGCTTTGTAAGCTGCATAAATGAGGTGAGAAAATGACAGAGCGTTTGGATGAACACAAAATTAAATATGCTGTTGATACGGATAAAGAGGCGGAGGATATCTGCCGTTGGGCTGCTGCCCGCGCCGGTGTGATTGTAGTTGCTCCGGTAGTAGGCACGATGACACTGATGGCGAACGAGGTTTATATGATTACCCGTCTGGCCAAGCTGCGCGGTATCAAACTTTCCGAAAGTGCGGTGCTGGGACTTTTAGGTTCACTGGGCGGTGCCTTTGTGGGGCAGACGTTGGCAACGCTGATTCCCTTTGCACCGGTGCAGATTCCTGTGGGCATGTCGGTGACCTACGCTGTGGGCAAGGTGGCGAATGCCTGGCTGGAAGCAGGCTGCCCCGATGATTTGTCTGCTTTTAAAACGACCTATGAGGAGGCACGCATCGAAGGCATCAAAATGCTGGGCGAGCTGAAGAATATGGCTTGCAAGGATAAGCCGCTGGGCGATGAAAGCCGTCGCTTTGAGGTGGATGACGATTCGCCGGCAAATAAAAAGGTCGACGATTTGTTGCGTAAGGTAAAGGGCGTGTTGAAGAAGGATTGAGACACCTGCTTATGCCGGTAGTGTAGTTATTATGCTGCCGGCTTTTTTATAATTCTTTTCCCAAGTTAAGGGGATTTGTTGTATAATATATACTTGAGAAAATATTTTTATGTGAGGTCTGACTATGCGCTTAAGAAAAAAACCGTGGATTGAAGAAGCTATGAAGGAAGTGCAGGGAGAATACGTTTTCCTGCATGATATCGATAAGTTTAAGGGACATTGGCAGGAAATGTTCCCGGGCAAACGTCTGTGTCTGGAAATCGGCTGCGGCAAGGGACGCTTTACCATCGGTATGGCAGAGCTGTATCCGGATAAGGCCTTTATCGGTATTGAAACACAGCATGATATTGCCTATTTCCCCGCTAAGGCAGCGAAGGACAAAGAGCTGACGAATGTTAAAATCATTTGTGCTAATGCCGAAAACCTGCTGGACTGGTTTGAGCCCGGCGAAATCAAGGAGCTGTATCTGAATTTCAGCGACCCCTGGCCGAAGGCACGTCATGCCAAACGCCGTCTGACGCACCGCAACTTCCTGGCACTGTACAAGCAGCTGTTGGGCGAGGGCGGTCACCTGCGCTTTAAAACGGATAACCGCGCTCTGTTTGATTTTTCCGTAGAGGAATTCAAGGAGTTCGGCCTGCAGATTATTGCTTTGAGCTATGACCTGCATCATTCCGAATATGAGAACCCTGTACAAACAGAATATGAGCAGAAATTCAGTGCGCTGGGTACGCCGATTAATTTCTGCGAGGTAGTTTTTTAAATAGGGCTTTGCCATGAATAAGAGATTTTTGTTATGGGATAATCCCCGTCAGGCTATTTTTACTCTTATGGCCGTGCTGCTGCTGCTTGGCGGCATCAATGTGTTCAGTGCCAGCTTATATGATAACGGACTGTCTTATCTGCTTCGCTATTACCTTTGTGCTGTGCTGGGCTTTGTGGGAATTTATTTTATCCGTAAAATAGGCTACAAAAGGTTGCTGAATAAAAGATTTCTTTGGATATGCTATTGCATAGTGCTGGTTATGCTGGTAGTGGTGCATTTTTGGGGAGCAGCCAATAAGGGTGCTACACGCTGGATTTATATCGGTTCTTTTTCTATCCAGCCGTCAGAGATAGCCAAACTGGTGCTGATTATGCTGTCAGCCAGATTTTTGGGCAATGCGATGAAGCTGGGAGAGAAGATAAGCTTGTATAAGGGCGAATGCCTTCTGGTAACCATGGCTGCCGGTATAGCGGCATTTGGCGTTCTTGTGCAGCCTGACCTGGGAACCGCGGCGATTATTGCGGCGCTGGTAATGGGCATGTTTATTGTTGCCGGACTGCCTGCACGCTGGATAACAACTATTGTTGGCGTTGGTGCTGTCGGCGCTGTGCTTTTGTCAATAAGTTCGGAATATCGTCTGCAACGTCTGCATGTGTGGTTTGACCCATGGCTCGACCCGCAGGGCAAGGGCTATCAGATGGTGCAGTCGCTGCTGGCAATCGGCAGCGGCGGCCTTACGGGCACCAATTGGGGACACGGCGCAGCAAAGTTCGCTTATTTGCCGGAGGCTCATACCGACTTTGCTTTTGCTGTTTTTTGTCAGGAAAACGGCTTTTTCGGAGCGCTTATTCTGCTGCTTGTTTTTTGTCTGCTGGGAGTTGCTTTTTATAAGATTACAATCAGTACGCGAGATCAGAAGGGCTTTTTGCTGGCAGCCGGAGTTACCTTTTTAATCATCGGCCAGGCCTTTGCCAATATGGCGATGGTTTGCGGTATTTTCCCGGTTATCGGTGTACCGCTTATTTTTATCAGCTACGGCGGCAGCTCGATGATAATTTCGATGGCGGCAATAGGCTTACTGCTGTCGGTTTATGACGAGGAAGAAAAGCAGCAGCTTCTGGATGCCGAGCCGCCGGAAAAACGCCGCAGTGATTTGCGTGTCGTGGGCAGCAGGAGGTGGTAGAAATGAAGCCTTTTGCTTTTTTAGACAGTAAAAGACGTTTTACAGCCTTATGTATATGTATGGTTGTAATTGTAGCCGGTGTGTTTTTGCGTTTAATCTGGCTGCAGGTAGTGCAGGCTGACAGGCTCAAGCAGCTGACGAAATCACAGCTGACGGCAGAGTATATACGCGGCACTCCGCGCGGACGCATTGTTGACCGTGACGGCGAGGAGATGGCTGTGAGCATTATGACGGGCTCGCTTTACGCGGACCCGGAAATGATGCAGGACGAGCAGGATGAAAAGAACAACAAAACCGTGCAGCGCGATGTACGACGCTTAAGCGCGGATTTGCTGGCACCGGTGCTGAAAACGGATGCCCAAAAGCTTTATGGTATTTTTACCGGCGGCGGACGCTTTGTCTGGCTGAAGCGCACGATGGAGCCGAAGGAAGCAGCACAGGTACAGAAAATTATTAAGGATAATGATTTGAAGGGCCTGCATTTTCTGGAGGAAAGCAAGCGCTATTATACTAAAAAGCGTGCTGCGGCGCAGATTCTCGGCTTTATCGGTACCGATGACAAAGGACTGAGCGGCCTGGAATATCAGCTTGATGATGTGCTGAAGGGCAGCGAAACAACCTATTCCAAGCTGCATGATGCGGTAGGAAAGCAGCTTTTAGGCTTAATGGTGAATGATCCGGGGCATGAGCTGCAGCCGAAGCAGGAAAAGCTGCCTACGGTCTATCTGACGTTGGACAGCAAAATCCAGTACGTGCTGGAGGATGCCATGGACGATGCTATGGCACGTACTAAGGCTAAAGGTGCGGCAGCTATCATCATGGACCCGTACACCGGTGAGATTTTGGGTATGGCCAGCCGTCCTACCTTTGACCCGAATAATTTCGGCAAGTACAGCCCCGACAGCTGGACAAACCGTGCCGTATCCATGATTTATGAGCCCGGTTCGGTATTTAAGCCGATTGTCGGTTGCATGGGATTGACGGAGGGCATTATTACACCTGATACACCTATTCAGGACAACGGCCGTATCAAGATTGCCGACCGCGTAATCTACAACTGGGACGGCGAGGGCATGGGTACGGTGCCGTTTTCTACGGTTATCAAGTTTTCTATCAACACCGGTATGGTACAGCTGGGCATGAAGCTGGGAGCGGACAGGCTTATCAGCTATGCGAAAAAGTTTGGCTTCGGTACGCCTACCGGCATTGAGCTTCCCGGTGAAGAGGGAGGCATTCTGTATAATCCCAAGGATATGTATGAGCCTGACGTAGCGACGATGGCTATCGGTCAGGGCGTTGCGGTGACGCCTTTGCAGGAGCTGCGCGCTATCTGTGCGATTGCCAACGGCGGTGAGCTGCTGCAGCCGTATATCATCAAAAAAATTGTGGCTGCCGACGGAACCGTTATCAAGGAAGGCAAAAAGACGGTAGTACGCAATGTTATTACCGAGCAGGTTGCACGCCAGATGCGCGAGATGATGGAAAAGGTAGTAAGCGAGGGCGGCGGCAAGACTGCTGCGATTAAGGGCTACCGTATTGCCGGCAAAACAGGTACGGCCGAGAAGCTGGCAGCCGGCGGCGGTTATGCGGCCGGTCAGTACATTGCTTCCTTCGTGGGCTTTGTGCCTGCGGATAAACCGCGTTATGCTATGCTGGTAATGCTGGATACGCCTCAGGGAGCCTTCTACGGCTCGCAGGTCAGCGCGCCTATCTTCCGCGATACACTGCAGCAGATACTGGTTGCCAAGGGCATTCAGCCCGCAGCAAGCGAAGGCCTGCCTTCTTTCGAGGAGATGAATGCCGTCGGACAGAAGGATACCCAGAAGCCGAAGCAGCTGCCGGTGCTGCAAAGAATGCCGGACGGCAAAATCAAGCTGCCGGATTTCAAAGGACTGGACATGCGCAATACTGTCGATTTGCTGGAGCCGTACAAGCTGAAGCTGAAGCCTTACGGCAGCGGCCATGCATGGCAGCAGAAGCCGCCTCCGGGCAGTGAGGTGCTTGAAAACACTACGGTAGAAGTGTGGTTTAACTAAAAAAAATGTATTATTTTACTTCCCCGGGCAGGAAAAAAGCTGCTCGGGGAAGAACTATATAAGATACTTTGCCATCATGCGCAGTTTTTACGCAATGAAATAGGAGGAGATAAACATGTTATCCGATATTGAAATTGCCCAACAGGCAAAAATGCAGAAAATTACTGATGTTGCTGCAAAATTAGGCATTAGCGAGGACGATATTGAATTATATGGCAAATATAAAGCAAAACTGTCCTACGATTTAATCCGCCGTGTTAAAGATAAAAAAGACGGCAAGCTGATTCTGGTTACCGCTATCACCCCGACTCCGGCAGGCGAAGGCAAGTCCACTACTACCGTAGGTTTGGCACAGGGCCTGGCTAAGCTCGGCAAAAAGGTTATCGTAGCTCTGCGCGAGCCTTCCCTCGGCCCCTGCATGGGCATTAAGGGCGGCGCTGCAGGCGGCGGCTATTCTCAGGTTGTGCCGATGGAGGACATCAACCTGCACTTTACCGGTGACTTTCATGCTATCACCTCCGCACATATGCTGCTGGCAGCAATGCTGGACAACCATATCCAACAGGGCAACGCTCTGAACATTGACCCGCGCCGTATTGCGTGGAAGCGTGTTGTAGATATGAACGACCGCGAGCTGCGCAACATCGTAGTAGGCTTGGGCGGCAAGGCTCACGGCGTACCGCGTCAGGATGGCTTTGACATCACCGTTGCTTCCGAGGTTATGGCTATTCTTTGCCTGGCAAGCAGCCTGCATGACCTCAAGGAGCGTCTGGCAAAAATTATCGTTGCTTATGATTACAACGGCAACCCTGTTACCGCAGGCCAGATTAAGGCTCAGGGCGCAATGGCAGCTCTGCTGAAGGATGCCATTAAGCCTAACCTGGTACAGACTCTGGAAAACGTACCGGCAATCATCCATGGCGGTCCGTTTGCTAATATTGCCCATGGCTGCAACAGCGTTATGGCAACTCAGACCGGCCTGAAGCTTGCTGATTATACTATCACCGAGGCAGGCTTCGGCGCTGACCTGGGTGCAGAAAAATTCTTTGATATCAAATGCCGTTATGCCGGCCTGAAACCGGACGCAGCCGTTATCGTTGCTACCGTACGTGCGCTGAAGATGCATGGCGGCGTACCGAAAACTGACCTGAAGACTCCGAATGTAGAGGCAGTTAAAAAAGGTCTGGTAAATCTGGAGAAGCATATCGAAAACGTTAAAAAATTCGGCGTTCCCTGCGTAGTTGCCATCAACATCTTCGCTCAGGATACCGCAGAAGAGCTGGAGGCAGTACGCGAGCATTGCGCTAAACACGGTGTTAACGTTGCACTGTCTGACGTATTCGCTAAAGGCGGCGAGGGCGGTATCGACCTTGCTAAGGAAGTAATTGCTTTGGCAGACAGCGGCGAGAGCAAATTCGCGCCGATTTATCCGCTGGATATGAGCCTGAAGGGCAAGATTGAAACCATCGCTAAAGAAATTTATGGTGCTGACGGCGTTAACTATACTAAGGAAGCAGACAAAGCCCTCAAGGAATTTGAAGAGCTTGGCTATGGTAACCTGCCTATCTGCATGGCTAAAACCCAGTATTCCTTCTCCGATGACCCGGCACTGCTTGGCCGCCCGAGCGGCTTTAAGATTACTATCCGCAACTGCCGCATTGCAGCAGGCGCCGGCTTTATCGTAGTTCTGACCGGTGATGTTATGACTATGCCCGGTCTGCCTAAGGTTCCGGCAGCAGAGAAAATTGATGTTACGGATGATGGTGTTATCAGCGGTCTCTTCTAAAAAAGTCTGACGGATAAAGCACCATCTGCGTTCCTGTTTTGCTATCTATAATAAATCAACTATGCTTTTTGAGGTGAATTTACTATGGAAACTGTTTTAATGAGGGGTAAGCCTGTTGCTGATGTTTATCGTGAGGCTATTGCCAAAAAGATTGCTGTTGCCAAGCAGCACGACCTGGTAGTAACCTTGGCTATTTTGGTTGTGGGTGATGATCCCGCATCTCACGTATATAAGGACAGGCTGGTCAAATTAATTGAAAGTCTGGGCGGTGCCGCTAAGGTTATCACCTGCCCTGCCGATACTCCTGAGGAGGAGGTTATCAGCATCATCAAAAAGCTGAACTGTAACCGTTACGTTACCGGTATTATGCCGATGATGCCGATGCCGAAGCATATCAACAGCGATAACGTGGGCGCGGCAGTTTCGCCGAACAAGGACGTGGACTGCCTGAATCCGCAGAATATCGGTGATGTGTTCATGGGCCGCAGCCGTTTTGCTGCCTGCACTCCGCGTGCCTGCATGGCAACTCTGGCGCACTATGGCATTGAGCTGGAGGGCAAGAACGTTGTCGTTATCGGCCGCAGCAATGTTGTAGGCAAGCCGGTGAGCGTGCTGCTGCTGCAGAAAAATGCTACTGTTACCATCTGCCATTCGCGTACACGCAATCTGCCGGAGCTTTTAAAGCAGGCTGATGTTATCGTCGCTGCAGTGGGCAAGGCCTGCTTTGTGAAGCCGGAAATGGTTAAGGAAGGCGTTGTAATTGTGGACGTAGGCATCAACGCTGTTGACGGCAAGCTGGTGGGCGACGTTGACCCCGCTGTTGCCGAAAAGGCGAGCGCCTTTACGCCTGTGCCCGGCGGTATCGGTGTTGTCAGCAATATGATGGTAATGGAGTGCCTGACACGTCATATCTGATTTTGCTGCAGGTACAATAATTAAGTGGGGAGCTTTATGAAATATTTATGGGTTTTTCTCACTGCCTGTCTTGTGGGCATTATCTATTATAATTCGTCGCTGCCCTTGAAGCAGTCTTCCGAGATTAGCGGCTGGTTTGCTGCGCTGACGCAGCTTTTGGCGCAGCATCTGGATATTCATCTGGCGGGCGATGTTGAGCATCATATCCGCAAAATGGCGCATTTCTGCGAATTTGCGCTGCTGGGATTGCTGCTGTGCCGCAGCTTCAGTGCCTGGGGCGTGCCTAAGCTTACGGCAACCGGTTATATTCTCTTTTTAGCGCTTTTGGTAGCTGTAATAGATGAATATATCCAAGCCTTTTCGCCGGGACGTGCCAGCAGGGTGAAGGATGTGCTGCTGGATTTCAGCGGTGTCTTCTGTGCCTGGCTGGAATATCGCATCTGGGAGTGGAGCGCATGAAAATAATTAAAAATTGCAGGCTGCAGCTTGGTGCCAACAGGCGTCCGGCTGCAGCTTTTTGCTTGCTTTGGAATCTGTATCGGCAAAAAATATTGCTGTAATTATAAATTGCGCGCCAATCTGCTTGCACTCAATGTTATCCTGTGCTATAATTTTGGTTAACAGATGGTGCACGTTAAAAACGTCAAGGTTAACGTACCACTTATTTTTTTACAGCATAAGCCTACCGATTAAATAGGTTATAGAAGGAGAAGAGAATATGAACCCGCAAGCATTAGCACAAGAAATTATTGATGGCAGAAGATTGACACGTCAGGACGATTTAAAGGCCTTTCTGACCTGCGACCTGCAGGCCTTATGTGAAGGTGCAGATAAAATCCGCAAGCATTTTGTCGGTGAGCGCGTGGATTTGTGCTCCATTATCAACGGGCGCAGCGGCCGCTGTCCGGAAAACTGCAAATTCTGCGCGCAGTCCGCACATAACCATACCGATTGCGAGGTTTACAGCTTCCTACCGGAGGAGGATATCGTGAAGCTGGCACGCCTGAACCAGGAGGAGGGCGTGCACCGCTTTTCCATTGTAACCGCAGGCAAGGCGCTGACCGGCGAAGAGTTCGGCAAGGCTATTCATGCGTATGAAACCATGCATCGTGATTTGAAGATTGATTTGTGCGCTTCTATGGGCTTCCTTTCCCGTGAGCAGCTGCATCGCTTGCATGAGGCAGGTGTCACCAGCTATCATCATAACATTGAAACCTCTAAGCGCAACTTCCCCAACATATGCACCACGCATACCTACGATATGAAAATCAACACGTTGAAGATGGTTAAGGAGGAGGGCATGTGCGCCTGCTCCGGTGGTATTATCGGCATGGGCGAAACCTGGGAGGACCGTCTTGATATGGCTATCAGCCTTGCCGAGCTGGGCATTGATTCTATTCCGCTGAATGCGCTGATGCCGATTCCCGGTACGCCGCTGGAGCATCTGCCGCGTCTGAGCGAGGATGATATCCTGCGTACTGTGGCCTTCTTCCGTTACATCAATCCTTTGGCTAATATCCGCCTGGGTGCAGGCCGTGCATTGCTGACTAATGACGGTGAAACGGCCTTTAAGGCAGGTGCATCCGCAACTATTACCGGCAATATGCTGACTACTGTGGCCTGCGCTACGATTCGCAGCGACAGAAAGATGCTGAACCATATGGGACGTGACATTAAGCCGGAATATATGACGGATGAAGAAGCTGCTGCTATTGATGCCAGAGCGGAACAGGCATAATTATAGCTTAAAATGAATTTTGCTGCCTGCGGACGGACGAGGTCCTTTTGCAGGCAGCTTTTTTTGTGCTGCTTTAACGGAGCATTTTGCACCGGTTGCACCAGTTGAACCACTTTTTTCGGCGTTTTTGCCGAAAAAGCCGCAGCTCGCAATTTTTAATATAATATAAATGAAAAAGCCTTATTTTAGCCGTAAACAGCATAAAATAAAGCTTTAGAACCCTTACGAAGACTTTGCTTGTAGGGATATATATTAGGGAGTGTGGAGCAGTTTTTATTTTTGCACCAAAAGTAGTGGTGCAAGTGGTTCAAGTGGTGCAGAGAGAGCTGACAAGAAAATAACTAAAAACTATTTTACTATTTTCTTATAGATACCTCTATCCAGAAAATCAATAAAGCCTTTATCTCTGAGAAGTTGTAATTGTTGACGGATTTTAGCTTTGATATTGTGATTATTGGGGTGCTTGATTGTTAGTAATGCTTCAAATTGATACATGTCAGATAACGAAAACATTTCTGTTTTGATGCTGTTCACACAATTTAATGTATCTAAAAGCCAGCCTCTGGAGCTTAGGTTGTCCGTATATAATAAGGATGCCTGTTGTACTTGCGCCTGAACCAGCTCTTGGGGGACAGGTACACTGTTATGAATGATATCGATTTTGGCCTGACTGGGAATTTTATCGATAAGAATATTACAGCCAATCCAACCCTTGCGCTGAGCATTATCGGATAAAGGTTTTCTTTGTTCGATGATGTCAGGCACAAAGAAATGCTTAGGAATAATCCAAAGATTGTTTACGGTTAAAAGCTGCTTGCTGTAATTCAAAATGAAGAAATCAGGATTGTTGTTGCTGGTTATTCTGTCAATAAATGTATGATAAGCGCCATCGGCAATTTTGTGACCGATGCTTCCCGCTTTGCTTTTAAGCTCGTATTCATTATTGCAGTTAGGACAGTAGAAATCAGCGACAGCTTTGTTGTTGGGAAAGTGATTAAGTGAAGCATTCCCGCAGTGGGGACAATACATATATTCGCTTACCCAGCTTTCGGTCAGAATACGGATGATTTGCGATTGGCTGTGATAGCTTTGCATTAAGGCAGTGTTAAAGTTGCAGTTCATTTGCTCACCTTGTATTAATAAAACACTAAATGTTTATTTTGTTTGCATATTGAGCTTCATATCAAGATATGCCAGCAACTCTTTTTGATTGGCTGTTGTTAAATTTCGATAACCTATAATCAGTTGTTCTTCTTGAGGATTAGAAATAATTAAATCCTGAGCCGGAGAATCTAGAGAAACTTCAATATCATCTATGATTTTCAGTAAATGGTCCAGGTCGGTTCCTGTTGCTATGGCAATATTGTTCAAAGCGCTGATAGAGGGTATAATTTTTTTCCCTGTTTGGGGATTATAGCCTTTTTCTAGCATTGATATATATCCTTTGGAAAGTGAAGCTGATTTAGCAAATTGCTCCATAGTTAAATTATGTTCTGTCCGATATGAATTAATGAATGTTTTCAGTTCCATGATGTAAAGCTCCTTTTCGCTTAGTATATTATACATTTATAATTAATTCAAGATTTTAAAGACATTCTATTGACAGAAGAAGTTTAATATATTAAACTAAAGCGTAGAGGTGATTATAGTGCTTTTGCAAATACGAAAGCAAAGATTACTGAAGGGGTTAACACAAGAAGAGCTTTCCAGAAGAAGTAAAATATCTAAAAGTATTATTGTAGGACTGGAAAATGGCAAAATCACCGTAACTACAACGAAAACATTGGTGAGAATTGCTGAAGCGTTAGAGTGTTCGATAAGCAAATTTTTTTTACAACTAAAGTTTAATACATTAAACAAAAACAGATAGAGTTGGAGTGTTGTTATGAGGCAGTTGTGTGAAAATGGAATATATGTATTCTACCAAACTGAAAATGCACAACTGCTCTTGGGCGACACATTTGAGCTGTTGCAAAAGCTTCGCCCTGAATCCGTTGACGTAATCTTTGCAGACCCGCCCTACTTTTTAAGTAATAACGGCATTACTTGCCGTAGTGGCAAAATGGTTTCTGTAAATAAGGCTGCGTGGGATATGGTTGATGATAAAGAGCACATGTTAGCCAACAAGCATCAATTTAACCGACGCTGGATAAACCTCTGCAAAAAAGTGCTTAAACCCAACGGCACTATCTGGATATCGGGAACTTTCCATAATATATTTTCGATTGGCATGGCTTTGGAAGAGGAAGGCTTTAGAATAATCAATAACATCACGTGGCAAAAAACTAATCCGCCGCCAAATCTTGCCTGCCGTTGCTTTACGCATTCTACGGAAACAATTATCTGGGCTTGCAAGGATGATAAAAAAGCAAAATACTTTTTTAACTATGCCTTGATGAAAGAAATCAATGGCGGAAAGCAGATGAAGGATGTCTGGACGGGAAGTCTTACCAAGCCTTCGGAAAAGAAGTTTGGCAAGCATCCTACGCAGAAGCCGGAATATTTATTGGAAAGAATATTACGTGCTTCTACACAGGCCGGCTATATAGTGCTGGACCCGTTTTGCGGTTCGGGAACAACCGGTGTCGAAGCATTACGCAACGGCTGTAATTTTATAGGGATTGATAATGTGGAGGAATATTTGGAGCTTACGCAAAAACGCTTAGATAAAGAACAGGAGTCTTTGTTTATTTAACTCTTTCTGTAATAACAAAATCAGAAGCCTAACCTCCTTCTCCCTTTGTCCTCGCCGTTGCCTAATGCAATATTTTAGTCAACAATAGTAACACGACAAGCATATATATACATAAATACCTAATCAGCCGTCTGCAGAGGAAACTCCTATATCCGCAGGCGGCTTTTTGACGTGTGCACTTGTAGAGATGTGCCTGGTGTTATATAATAAAATGTGTATGCATGAAATATGCACATGTTTGTTGACAGTGGCTCAATGGAGGGCTTATGGACTTTAAATTTTTTAGGAACAGAATAAAGGTATCTCTATACAGCATAGGCATCTTCGCCTTCTTCCTGTTTGTTTCCCTGGTGAGCCTGTATATTGTGCGCGAAAAAATATTGGATAATTCGCATATTATGGGACAGCAGCTGGCAGCCCGCTTTGCCACAAGGGAAACAGGACGCATAAAAGCTCAGGAAATTCTGCTGCGCAGTGCCGCGCAGAACCTTGCACATATGCTGGAAATGAAGCCCGATATGACGGATGCAGAGCTGGAGGAGGCGCTGACGCATTTTACCGATTATATGGAAAAAAATGCTGATGTGGGCCGCTTTGATATGTGCGCTGTAGTACACGGGCATCTTATAGGCAAGCGATTGGAGGGACAGCCGACAGATGTTGCTTCGCTGAAATGGTATCAGGCAGCGCTGAGCAATCAAAGCGGCGTAGCCTATACTAATTTATATCAATACGGCAAGAATAATGAGCGCCTGCTGACGATGGCCGTGCGCTTTAGCGATAACAATGTACTGGCGATGAATCTTTATCCGGAGCGTCTGAATGGCCTGCTGAGTGACAATAAGCTGCCGAAGGACAGCTATTACTACCTTTGCGATCCGTCCGGTAATATTATGTTTACCATCAATGACCGCAATCTGTCGATAGAAGAAGAGCAGCCTTATGTAGATAAAATTTTTAAGGAAATCCGCAATTCCGGCAGTGATGTATCTTATATCACCGACTACGATGGCAATAAGCGCGGTGTTTACTACAAAGTTTCGGAAAAGGGCTGGATATCTATCGTAACAATTCCTTATGATTTCCTGATGGGTGATTATAAGGATTTGATGCAGTGGTTCAGCCTGACGCTGGCTATTTTCCTGCTGCTGGCTGCCGGTTTGGCACTGCGCGAGCATTTGCTGAACAGGGAGCTGCAAAGCATCAATGAGGTTATCCGCGTTATGAGCAAATCATTCCTGGCTGTGTTCAGAGTTAATTATATTACAGGACGCTATTATATGTTGAAAAGTACCCCGCCAGGACCTCAGGAGCCTGAGGGCGATTATGATGAGCTGCTGCAGGAGCTGATAAAAAATGTGGAGCCGGAGGCTACCGAAGAATTTGCGACCAGCTTTGCGCGTGAGCATATCAAGAATCTGGTGGAGCGTCATATCAATGACTTCGGCGGTGAGTTCCGCTATCGCTTCGGGAAGGAATACAGATGGCTGAATGTCCGCCTGATGCGCGATGATTTGCTGAATGAGGACGAAGCAGTTTTCTTCTTCCGTGAGGTAGAAGCTGAAAAGCAGAAGGAGCTGGAGCATCTGCAACTGACGGAGCAGGCGCTGCAGGTAGCACGCGAAAATGCCAAGTCCAGAAACATGTTCTTCTCTGCACTGTCGCACGATATGCGTGCGCCTCTCAACGGCATTATCGGCATGGCGGAGCTGGCAGAGCTGCACAAGGATGACTGCGGACAGGTGAAGGAATATATCCGCAAAATAAGCGCCGCAGGGCAGCAGCTGCTGACCTTGATTAACGATATCCTGGAAATGGCACGCCTGGACAACGGTAAGGTGGAGCATGTGCAGGAAACCTTTATGATTGCCAAGGTAGCGCAGGATACAAGCGATATTTTTGCGGCGCAGGCCGAGCTGGAGCAGAAGTTCTTTGACTCTCAGCTGATGCTGCAAGAAGATGAAATGGTGAGCGGTGATTTGCAGGGCTTGCAGCAGATTTTGAATAATATTTTGTCGAATGCGATTAAATATACCAAGGCACATGGCAAAATCAGCTTCCTGGCGCGTCGTGAGCCGGGCAATGAGCGCAACCGCGTGCATTATACCTTTGTCATTAAGGATACCGGCTGCGGTATGTCGGCCAAATTCCTGGAGAAAATCTACAAGCCGTTTGAACGCGACAGCCGTTTCGGTGTGCCGCGCGTTACCGGCACAGGTCTGGGCATGACGATTGTCAAAAGCCTGGTGGAGCGTATGGATGGCAGCATTCATATCAGCAGCCGTGTTGATGAAGGCACCTGCGTAATTATTTCTCTGCCGTTCAATATTGTAAAAAAGGTAGAAAGCAAGCCTCAGGATAGCATGCCGAAGCTGGAGGATTTTGCGGGCTGCAGAATTTTAGTAGCAGAGGATAACAGTATCAATATGGAGATTATCAGCGAGCTGCTGACGATGAATGGCCTGGAGGTTGTGCCTGCCTGCGATGGCAAGGAGGCTGTGAACCTGTTTGAGTCTTCGGAGGAGGGCAGCATCAGCATGGTGCTGATGGATATGCAGATGCCGGAAATGGATGGCTGTGAGGCTGCCGAGGCTATCAGAGCTTTGCCGCGCGAGGATGCGCATGCGGTGCCGATTCTGGCGCTGACAGGCAACAGCGGCAGTGATGACGTGGAACGCGCGATGGCTGCCGGCATGAATGATTTTATGGTGAAACCGGTACAGATGAAGCTGCTGGCACAGATGATGGGTGCGTATCTGCAGCATTAAGAGCAGAAAGGGGTGCGAAACTGTGCATTTACAGGAACTGCCGCAGTATGTGGCGATTGATATTCAGGAGGCGCTGGAGGAGCGCTTTATGGAAAGTGAAGCTATGTATGTGCGCTTTTTGCGCAAGCTGCTGACAACCGATGATTACAGACTGATGGAGGAGGCTGCTGCCGCAGAAAATTGGCAGGAGGTGCTGCGCTATGCGCACAATCTGAAGGGCGTGTGTGCAACACTGGGGCTGACAGGCTTGCAGGCACAGTTTGCCGATATTGTGAGCATGCTGCGCAGTGAGGGTTATACCGTGCCGCAGCTGCAGGCAAAGCTGGTTGCGGTGAAGAATGACTGGCAGCGCACGCTGCAATATATTGAGCAGCTGGAGAGCGCATGATGGAAATAATAAGTGTAGCAGTCGGCGGTGCTTTGGGCGCAGTTTGCCGTTATCTGCTGGGGAATTTTATCAGCAGGATGAGCGGCAGCGCCCTTCCCTGGGGAACCTTCGCCATAAATATCATAGGTTGCTTTTGCATGGGACTCTTAATGACGCTGATTGTGGAGCGCGGTCTGCTGCCCGCGGTCTGGCGTCTGTTCTTGTGCGTGGGCCTGTTGGGCGGCTTCACCACCTTTTCCTCGTTTGGCTATGAAAGTCTGATGCTGCTGACGGAGGGTAATATAGCCGCGGCGGCAGCGTACAGCGGCGGCAGCCTGCTTTTGGGACTACTGGCTGCGGGAGCAGGCGTGCTGGCGGGTAAAGGGGTATGAGGAGCGCTGTAAGGAATAAACAACACTTGTGAAAATGTATGTTATAATCAGTGATATAGACTATGCGCAAAAGCAAGGGGGAGAATCATATGGGATTATTGTTAAATACTCTCTCTCCGGCAGTGTTATACGAGGAGATGGCTAAAAGTACATATTTTGTTGATAAAACAGCCTTTATAGGCCAAATGCTGCAGCGTATAGGTACTAATGGCAAGTATGTGTGCATCACACGTCCGCGCCGTTTTGGCAAAACTGTTATGGCTAATATGCTGGGAGCATTTTTGACTAAAAGTGCCGCTACGGCAAAGCTTTTTGCACAGTTAAAGATAGGCCGTGATGCCGAGGCTATGCAGCATATTAATCAATACAATGTTATTTATATTGATTTCAGCAGAATCAGCAGTAATGATTACCAAAGCTATATAGATAATATTGCCGATGCCTTGAAGAAGGATTTGCATAAGGCGTATCCCGCGATGTTGATTATCGTGCGGCAGGCGGCGTAGCTGAGGATTTGGAAAGGATTACTGCAGCGACGGGCGAAAGGTTTATTTTCATTTTTGACGAATGGGATGCTATCTTTCACGCTGCCTTTATTTCCGAAGATGACAGGAAAAAATATCTGCTGTTCTTAAAGGATTTGCTGAAGGACAGAGTCTATGTCCAACTGGCGTATATGACTGGCGTACTGCCGATATCAAAATATACCAGCGGCTCGGAATTAAATACCTTTGCGGAATATAATATGGCGACGATGTCATTATATAGTGATGTTTTTGGCTTTAATGATGCGGAAGTAGATGCGCTGTTTGCAAAGTATCAAGCTTTGACGGCTCAACCGCAGGTTACACGTGAAGGCTTAAAAATATGGTATGACGGCTATCACACTGCTGCCGGCAATTTACTGTATAATCCGCGTTCTGTGGTTATGGCTTTGCAGAATAACCAGCTTTATAATTATTGGACCAGCTCTGGTCCCTATGATGAATTGTTTTACTATATCCGCAACAATGTAACGGCGGTGCGTGATTATTTGGCGCTGATGGCTGCCGGTGAACGCATACCCTTGAAAATACAGGAATATGCGGCCATGCTGCTGGAGCTTAATACAAAGCAACAGATTTTTTCGGCGATGGTTGTTTATGGCCTGTTGACATATGAAAACGGCAAAGTGTTCATCCCTAACAAAGAATTGATGGATAAATTTAATGAGCTGCTCCTGAATAAGGATTCCTTGGGCTACGTACATCAGCTGGCGGTAAAATCGGAAGCAATGCTGCAGGCTACGCTGAAAGGCGATACCGCTACGATGAGCAGGGTTTTGGAATTTGCGCACAATACGGAAACACCGCTGTTGGCGTATAACAATGAGACCGAACTGGCTGCTATTGTTAATCTCATATATCTGGCAGAACGTGACAGATATAATGTCCAAAGGGAGGATAAGGCCGGGACAGGCTATGTTGACTTTATTTTCTATCCCTATCAGGAAAACGATGATTGTCTTATTCTGGAGCTGAAGGTTGACCATACGCCAGAGGAAGCGATTGAGCAGATTAAACGCAGGCAGTATGCGCTCAAATTTGCCGGAACTTTGGGAGATGGTAGCAAGCGTTATAAAGGACGGATTTTGGCTGTCGGTATAGGCTATTCCAAGAAAACAAAACAGCACCGCTGTAAGGTAGAGGTGCTGCAGAAATAGTTGGCTGTATAAAACAAAAAGCAATTTGTAACTGCGATTTGGCAGAGGCAAATTGCTTTTTATTTTTTATATTGTTAGTGTTTTCCTACGCTTTCCTGATATTCAACACAGCAATCGCCGCAAATATCAGTCCCATGCCGATGATTTTCACCGGCGTCAGTGCTTCCGCAAAGAAGATGACACCGACGGCAGCAGCCACAAAGGGCTCAATTGTCGCCAGGATGGAAGCCTGTCCTGCTTCAATCTGCTCCAGTCCCTTGGTGTAGAGCAGATAAGGAAGCACGGCGCAGAGCAGGCCCAGACCTAAAGCGCTGCCGATTGCCTGCAGGTCGATGGCTGCAAGACGCTGATAATCAAAATCCGCGAGTGGCCAGGAGGCAATGAGTGCCAGATAAAAGGTGTAGGCGGTGATGGTGAGTGATGAATATTTGCGCACAGCGTACTTGCCGAAAATGCTGTACAAAGCATAGCCGAAGCCGCTGCCCAGACCGTAGAGCAGGCCGCTGAGCGTAAGCGTCACACTGCTACCGAAGACACCGGTGACACAGGCGCAGCCGCTGAAGGTGAGCAGCAGAGCGAGTGCTTTGGTGCGCGTGAAGGCTTCACCGAAGCATACCAGCGACATAAGCATGACAAAGACAGGCGCGGTGTAAAGCAAAAGCGCTGCTACCGCCAGACTTGTCTGCTGCATGGCGTTGAAGTAGCAGTAGTTGAAGAAAACCAGACTGCAGATACCGGTGCCGACGAAAAGCCAGAGGTCACGCAGTCTGATGCGCAGGGCGGCACGTCCTGAGCACAGCAGCGGCAGCGTGACGCAGATTGCCGCTGCCAGCGAACGCAGGGCAACTATTTGCATGGAGCTGAAGCCTTGTGCTGCCAGTGTTCTGACGAAGAGTCCGATTAAACCCCAACAGATAGCAGCAGTGATGATGTAAAGATAGGCCTTTGTTTTCATTGCTCAGCCTGCTTTTTGCCACGTCCCCAAAAGGTGTGGAATTTTTGCAGCAGCTCCTTGCCGGGCTTGGGCGGCCACAGCTCCTGCCTGTCGCTGTCACGCATGGCTGCCGCCAGATGCTCGTAGATTTCCGGATACTGAGCATTGAGCGCTGCGATGTGCTCCTTGATGTCCTGACGCATGGTGTGACCGTCATAAGGACAAGGATTTTTGATAGGCTTCAGGCCCAGTTTTGCCACCAGCTCGCGGATTTCCTGCTCGCGGTAGTAGAGCAGCGGGCGCAGTACCGTGATGCCGGAGCGCGACAGTGGCGTTACCGGCAGAAAGGTGCGCAGCTGGCCGCTGGTCACAAGATTCATAAAGAAGGTTTCCACTGCATCGTCATTGTGGTGTGCCAAGGCCACCTTGTTGAAGCCAAGCTCCTGCGCGCGGCGGTTGGTGGCTGCACGGCGAAAATAGGCACAGGTAAAGCAGGGGCTGCCGCCTTTTTTTGCGTGTGCCGCCATCACGTCAACGTCGTCGCTGTAGTGTGTCAGGCCGAACTGCGCGCAGAAGGCCTCCAGCTCTGCCTTGGGAAAGTTGGGTGCAAACATGCCGTTGACGGTGTAGCAGGCAAGGTCGAAGGGAATCGGCGAATATTTTTTGATTTCCGCCAGCATGGCTGTCAGAAGCATGCTGTCCTTGCCGCCGCTGAGGCCGACAAGGATGCGGTCGTCGGGCTGCAGCATATCGAATTCTATAATAGCCCGCCACAGCTTGCTTAAATCCTTGGCGGGAACGAAGGTGCTTTTCTTAGTCATCTGTATAATCTCCTTTTGCATTACATAGCCTTATTTTAACACAATGCAGCTGCTTTTCCTAGCATATCTCTAGGCTAAAGCGGCTGCTTTTCTTCGCCTAAGCGACGCGTTTTGTGATATAATATTTAAGTCAAAAATATTTTTACCCAAGAAGAGGATGCAGGTGCATCCGTGAAATATTATGGAGGCTAACGACTGATGACCGATACAATGCAAGGACTCAATAAAGAGCAGCTTGATGCAGTACAGACTATTAACGGACCGATGCTGATTCTGGCAGGCGCAGGCAGCGGCAAGACGAAGGTTAAAATAAGGCGGGGCAGGGGGAAAGACGAGGTTGCTCCCCTGCCGTATTGCGCATCTGCTGCAGCAGGGCGTGCGTCCCTATCGCATTTTGGCGATTACCTTTACCAATAAAGCCGCCGCGGAAATGCGCGAGCGCGTAGACCGTATGGCAGGCGCTGCGGCCAGAGATGTGTGGCTGTTTACCTTCCATGCCTTCTGCGCCCGTCTTTTGCGCTATGAGCTGGAAAATCTCAACGGCTATGCCAATAATTTTGCTATTTACGATACGAGTGACAGCAAAAACCTGATTAAGCAGGTGCTGAAGGAAATGAATCTGGATGAAAAGCGTTTCCCGTTGCCGGCGATTATCAGCCATATCAGCAACGCGAAAAATGCTTTACTGTTGCCCGATGCCTACGCTCGCGAGGCCTCCGGCTACTATGAGCAGCAGGTGGCAAAAATTTATGATGCTTATCAGAAAAAGCTGCAGGCCAACAATGCCGTAGACTTTGACGATTTGCTGCTGCTGGCGCTGCGTCTGCTGCAGGAAAATCCGGCGGTTAGAGAAAAGTACCAGCGCAAGTTTGATTATCTGATGGTTGACGAATATCAGGACACCAACCATGCACAGTATCTGCTGACAAAGCTGTTGGCTGCAGGCCACAGAAACATCTGCGTAGTAGGCGATGCCGACCAGAGCATTTACGGCTGGCGCGGTGCCGATATCCAGAATATCCTTGATTTTGAAAAGGATTACCCCGATGCCAAGCTGGTGAAGCTGGAGCAGAACTATCGCAGCACGCAGGTTATTCTGGATGCCGCCAATGCCGTTATCGATAACAACAGCGGACGCAAGCCGAAAAATTTGTGGACTGCCAACGGCAACGGTTCGGAAATCGTTTACTATCAGGCGAACGATGAAAGAGATGAAGCACGCTATGCGATTGAAAATATGCAGAAGCTGCAGCTGAATGAAGGTGCTAAGCTGGGCGATATGGCAGTGCTGTACCGCACTAACGCGCAGTCGCGTGTATTCGAGGAAATGCTGATTAAGAGCGGTATCGCCTATACGATGGTCGGCGGTACGAAGTTCTATGAGCGCAAGGAAATCAAGGATGCGCTGGCTTATCTGCGCTTGCTTTATAATCCGCATGACAGCCTGAGCTTGCTGCGTATTATCAACGTTCCGCGCCGCGGTATCGGTGATGCTACGCTGGCACGTCTGCAGGAATATGCCAATGCCAGCGGACAGTCCCTGTTTGAGGTAGTGACCAATGCAGCGGATGTCCCCGGTCTTGCCAGCCGTTTTGCCAACAAGCTGGACGAGCTGAGCGAGCTGCTCTTTGAGCTGATGGGCGAGGCTGCCGATGTGCCGGTAAAGCAGCTTTTGGATGATGTGCTCTTGAAAACAGGTTATCTGGAGGAGCTGCAGAACAGCAAGGACCCGCAGGACGAAAGCCGTGTGGAGAATCTGAAGGAAATGCTGAGCGTAACTGAGGAATTCGCAGTAAAATGTGAGCGTAACGGCGAAGAGCCTACGCTGGAAAACTTCCTGGCTGATGTAGCACTGGTTGCCGATATTGATGATGCGGAGCTGGGCGAAGAAGCAGTTACATTGATGACGCTCCATTCCGCCAAGGGCCTGGAATTCCCCGATGTCTTTTTGGTAGGTATGGAGGAGGGTATCTTCCCGCATTCCCGTACTCTGATGGACGAAAACGAGATTGAAGAGGAGCGCCGCCTGTGCTACGTAGGCATTACGCGTGCGGAAAAGCATTTGTTCCTGAGCAACGCCAGAACACGCACTATCTACGGCCGCACGCAGTATTACACACCGTCCCGCTTCCTGCAGGAGGTGCCGCGTAACCTGGTGCATGTAATCAAACGCCCGGTAGTGCAGCGTCCGGCGATGACGCAGCAGGTACACAAGCCTACTGCCAAGGAAAACGCTAACTGGTTCGAGCAGCATAAGGCCAGCTTCTTCCCGAGGGAAAGCAGTGCGGCGGCAGGCTGCAGCTTCCATGTCGGCGATAAGGTTATGCATAAAAAGTGGGGCGTAGGCACGATTGTTACCGCTAAGGCTGCGGATGACGGACAGGAGGTTACGGTTGCGTTTGCCGGCGGTGGTATCCGTAGCCTGCTGACGAAGTATGCTAAGCTGGAAAAGCTGTAAGCAGCGGCTTTCCTGATAAAAATGTTGGAGGATAAAGCAATGGCAGAAATGGATTTATTTGCTGATGAGCGTGCAGCGGATTTGGCCGAGGCCGAAAAGCTGCGCCGCGAAATCCGTCATAACGAATATTTATATTATGTATTGGATGCGCCGGAGATTACGGATGCCGAATATGACCGCATGATGGTGCGCCTGCGTGAGCTGGAGACGCGCTATCCTGACAGTATTCCGGCTGATTCTCCTACGCAGCGCGTCGGCGGTCGTGCTTCCTCGCAGTTTACCGAGGTGCGCCATCTGGAGCCGCTGCTGAGCCTGGGCAACGTGTTTTCCGCCGAGGAGCTGCGTGCTTTTGATGAACGCGTTCGCAGCGGTCTGCCTGCAGGCAGCAAGGTGGAATACGTTATGGAGCCGAAGATTGACGGCCTGGCCTGCAGCCTGATTTACGAAAACGGTAAGCTGGTGCGAGCTGCTACCCGCGGTGATGGCGTAGTAGGCGAAAATGTTACGGCTAATGTGCGCACAATCCGCAGCATTCCGCTGACGCTGAAGGTGCCTGAGGGTGAAGCAGTGCCGGAGCTTTTGGACGTGCGCGGTGAGGTCTATATGCCAAGGCAGGCCTTTATGCGTTTAAACGAGCAGCGCGCGGAGCGCGGCGAGAGCGAGTTTGCCAATCCGCGTAATGCGGCGGCAGGCAGTCTGCGCCAGCTGGCCCCGCAGGTAACGGCAAGCCGCAGCCTGAGCTTTTTTGCCTATTATCTGGTAGGCGAGGGAGCGCAGCCCAAGCACAGCGAATCGCTGGCTTTGCTGGCGCGCTACGGCTTTAAGGTGAGCGAAAATTATAAGGTTGTCGAAAATATCGACGAGGCGATTAAGTATATCGGCGATTTCAACGAGCTGCGTCAAGGCCTGTCCTACGATACCGACGGTGCTGTTATTAAGGTCAACGATGTTTACCAGCAGCGTATTCTGGGCGCGACAGGCAAGGATCCGCGTTGGGCAACGGCCTATAAATATCCGCCGGAGCAGGCGGAAACTACGCTGGAGGATATCGACTGGCGTGTGGGACGCACAGGCGTACTGACACCGACGGCAGTGCTGACACCGGTAAAATTAAGCGGCAGCGTTATCAGCCGTGCTACCCTGCATAACGAGGACTTTATCCGCACCAAGGATATCCGCATCGGTGACAGGGTTATCATCAACAAGGCCGGTGAAATTATTCCCGAGGTACTGCGCGTAGTTGTTGAAAAGCGTACCGGTGACGAAAAAGAGGTGGAAATCCCAAGCGTCTGCCCGGAATGCGGCTGGCGTGTAGAGCGTCAGGGCGAGGAAGCAGCTATCCGCTGCACCAATCCGCATTGTCCGGCGCTGGGACGCGAGGGCTTGATTCATTTTGTCAGTCGTGATGCCATGAATATCGACGGCTGCGGTCCTTCCGTTATCAATGCACTGCTTGATGCGGGCTTAGTGCGCGATGCTGCGGATTTGTACAGCCTGCGCAAGGAGGATTTGCTGAAGCTGGAGCGCATGGGCGAAAAGTCTGCGGATAATCTGCTGGCGGCTCTGACCGAGAGCAAGAAGAACGAGCTGGACAAGCTGCTCTTTGCCTTGGGTATCCGTCATGTGGGTGCCAAGGTGGCGCGTATTCTGGCAACGGAATTCGGCAGCATGGCAAAGCTGCAGCAGGCACAGCCGGAAGAGCTGGCACAGATTCGTGATATCGGTGATAAGATTGCGGAAAGCGCCGTTACCTGGCTGAATGTACCGGCGAACATCGACCTGGTGGAGCGTTTGGCGGCGGCAGGACTGACGATGCCGTTTCCCCCCCCTGCCAGTCAGGAGGATAACCCCTTCTTCGGCAAAACGCTTGTCTTTACGGGCACGATGCCAACGCTGGGACGTGCCGAGGCCAAGACGATGGCGCAGGATGTGGGCGCTAAGGTAAGCGGCAGCGTCAGCAAAAAGACGGATTACGTCATTGCGGGTGCGGAGGCCGGCAGTAAGCTGGAAAAGGCACAGCAATTAGGCGTAACGGTTATTGATGAAGCAGAGTTCTTACGTCTGCTTAAAGGTGAATAAGGCATAAAAATAGCGTGGCTGCGAGCAGCGGCCACGCTTAATTTTTTAGTGATGATATTCGTTTTTGTGTTCCTTGGCCAAAGCGTCCCAAACAGGCAGCTGCAGGCCGGCGATTTCGGAGGTGAACGGAGTACCGTCGTTCTTTTCGAAATGCTTCCAGGCACGCAGTACATATTTAAAACCGATATATTGCAGCGGTAAGTTGCAGTATACCATGAGGATGTTGGCGAAGTCGCTCAATTCCCACAGTGCGCCTAAATCCATACCGGCGATGTTGGTGATAACGCCGAAGGAAATAACGATGAGGCACAGCACGCGGATGGCGTTGATGAAGGATGCCTTACTGGAAATGCGGTTGGCGCACATTTCGGTGAAGGACATAAAGCCCAAGAGGCAGGTAAAAGCAAACAGGCCGAAGCAAACGCTTACAAGCAGCGTAACAACGCTGTAAAGAGTGTCATTGCCACCGGTCAAAGCACCGCAGGAGGCTAAGAATTTATCCAGCTTGCCCAGCTCAAACCAGGCATTGGCATTTGCCGTGAGCCACATGCTGCCCATGATAACGACAAAGCCGGTCAGGGTGCAGATAACGATGGTATCAAGGAATACGCCTAAAGCCTGCACACAGCCCTGCTCACAGGGGTGTGCAACCTCTGCTGCCGCAGCCGGCATGGTAATAGTACCCTGGCCTGCTTCGTTGGACATCAGGCCGCGCTTAATACCCTGGCTGAGCGCCAGACCGAAGGCACCGCCGAAAACAGCATCAGGCGCAAAGGCCTGCGTGAAAACGGAGCTGAAGAACAGCGGAATGCGGTCCAGGTTGCCGACAGTCAAGGCAATGACAGTGAGCACATAAATAACTGCCATCACGGGAACGATGCGGTCAGTAACCTTCGTTACCTTCTTGATGCCGCCGAAGCTGATAACAGCAGTGATAACAATAAGCACTGCAAAGGAAATCCAGTAGAGCGAGGAATTGGTGGGGATATTCACACCACTGATTTTGCCGGCGATGGCACCCACGGCGGAAATAGTGTTGAAGCCCTGTGCGGGGAAGCACAGCAGCGCATAAACAATGTACAGCATGCTGAGCGCAACGCCGGCAGCGGCGGAATCGTTCAATAATTTGCGTGCGTAAAAGGGCAGGCCGCCGACATATTCGTTGTCGCGCTTTTCCTTGAAAATCTGCGAAAGCGTGGATTCGGCGAAGGACGTTGCCATGCCGAAGAAGGCGGAAACCCACATCCAGAACAATGCGCCCGGGCCGCCGATGGAAATTGCGCCGGTTACGCCCAAAATATTGCCGGGGCCGACACGCATGGCGGTGGAAAGCAAAAAGGCTGTGAGTGAGGAAATACCGTTGCGCGTATGATTGCGCTGCATCAGTACCTTCACAGCGAAGATAAAGTTGTGCACCTGGACAAAGTGCAGGCGGAAGGTAAAGTAAATACCTGTGCCGACCAATAAAATAATTGCCAGACTAAAGTTTCCCAGAATGGGGATAGAACCGTACCAGTCAAGATTGCAGGGGAAATCCCAGAACCAGTTGGAAACAATCTGGATTTTGGCGCAGATTGCGTTAACTGCATCAAATAAAGCTTGCATAAGACCTCTCTCCTATAGCTGTAAATTTATTTTGCCCTTGCGTTAAGGCGCAGCAAAGGCAGCTTCATTATCTATATCTTAACCTTTTTTATATTGCTTGGCAATGGGTGCGGGGAAGTATACAATATATGGCGGAGCCCATGTTCTCTGCAAGAAAAACTTTTTGTGTTGATTTCTCATACATAATTTACAGACAAACAGCGCGATTTGTACTATAATATAAAGTTAGATAAGTAACATCTGCTGTCTTTCGCACAGATGTCTATATGTAATTTAGAAATGAGGGAATATGATGAAAGAGTATAATTCCGTATCAGAACCGTTTTTAGCGGATGTGCGCGCCGTAGTAGGTGACGCCAATGTATTTACCGAGCCTGAAAAGCTGGAGCAATATAAAACCGACGAGGAATATGATCCGCGCCGTTTCCGTGTGCCTGAGGCTGTTGTGCGTCCTGCCAATGCCGAAGAAATTGCCGCAGTTGTGAAGCTGTGCAATAAGTACAATGTGCCGCTGACTGTCCGCAGCGGCGGTACCAGCCTTGCCGATGGCGCAATTGCTGTCTGCGGCGGTATTGTACTGCTCATGGAGCGCTTGAATAAAATTATCGAGATGAATACCGAAGCGATGTATGTTGTCGCCGAAGCCGGCGTGCGTACCGTTGATATTCAGAAGATGGCCAATGAAGCAGGCTATCTTTACGCAGGTGACCCCTGCAGCGCCGAAAGCTGCCTGATCGGCGGCAATCTGGCAACAAATGCCGGCGGCAGCAAGGCTGTCCGCTATGGCGTTACCCGTAATCAGGTTTACAGCCTGGAGATGGTTACACCGACCGGCGAAATCGTGGAGGTTGGCAGCCGTCTGAAAAAATGCAGCACAGGCTATTGCATGGAGCAGCTGGTAATGGGCAGCGAAGGTACTTTGGGTATTATCACCAAGGTGACTTTGAAGCTGCAGCCGATGCCTCCGTACCGCTTTGACCTGCTGGCAGTATTTGACGACCCGTTCAAGGCTCTTGACGTAGTGCCGAAGATTATGCAGGCCGGTCTGAACCCGACGAGCATGGAGTATATGGATAATTCCTATGTGCGTGCCTGCGCCGATTATATTGAATTTAAGGGCGCACCGCATTATGAGGATGGTATTTACGTTATCATTACGGTAGAAACCTTCAGCGAGGATGAGCTGGACATGAAGATGGAGCAGCTCGACGAGCTGTGCGAGGCAGCAGGCGCTGTTGAGGTTCTGGAAGCGGATGACCGCATCTGGGCAATGCGCCGCAACTGCCAGGAATCTATCAGCCTTGTAAGCAAGGTTTCCCTGACCGACGATGTTGTTGTGCCTGTAGACCGCATTGCGCCGACCATTAAAGAAATTATGCATATTGGCAGCAAGTATCCCTTCCCGATTCCGGTAAAAATCAATGCGCATATCGGTGACGGCAATCTGCATATCGTTCTCTGCAAATGCGATTTGGATGATGCAACCTGGGAAAAAATCGTGCATGACTTCCATGAAGAGGTTTATGCCTATGCTTACGCTCAGGGCGGCCGCTTAGCCGGTGAGCACGGCATCGGTGCCAAGAAGCTGGCTTATATGGAAGAATTTACGCCTGCCGGTGAGCTGGAGCTGATGCGCAGAATTAAGCTGGCCTGGGATCCGAATTTGATTCTGAATCCGGGTAAGGTGTTTAACGCATGAAGTCTGACGAATAAGGCATCATAGACGCAAAGACCCGGTTTGTCGCAAGCTTTGCGTAGCGAAAAACCGATGGTCGTGCTAATGTCGCTTGCGACGAGCTTCATCACAGTCACCTTGACGTACGTTTAGTACGCCGGCGGTGCCTGTTCTTCGCCTCTGATACCTTCTCGTCAGCCTTTAGAAAAGGTAGTGTATTATGAGCAATTACAATTCTGTAACTCCTGAATTTATTGATGAATTAAAAACGCTGTTGGGCGAAAAATATGTCAAAACCGATGCTGATACGCTCGACCGCTACAAGACGGACGAGGAGGCGGACGAGCGCTGCTTCCACTTGCCGGATGTAGTGGTAATTCCGGCAAATGCCGAAGAAATTTCCGGCGTAGTGAAGCTGTGCAACAAATATCTCATTCCGCTGACCGTGCGCGGTGGCGGTACAGGTATCGTTGACGGCGCTATTGCCGACAAGGGCGGCGTAGTGCTTTTAATGGAACGCCTCAACAAAATTATCGAGCTGAATAAGGAAGGCTTGTACATGGTAGCACAGGCCGGTGTGCGTACGCTGGATATTCAGGCAGCGGCGAAGGCGGAGAATCTGCTATATGCAGGTGACCCGTCGAGCAGCGACAGCTGCCAAATCGGCGGCAACCTGGCGACGAATGCCGGCGGTATCAAGGCTGTGCGCTACGGTGTAACGCGCAACCAGGTTTACGCTGTGCAGATTGTTACGCCCTACGGCGACATTGTTGACTTGGGCTCGCCGCTGAAAAAGTGCAGTACAGGCTACTGCATGGAGCAGCTTGTTATCGGCAGCGAGGGCACGCTGGGTATTATTACGCAGGTAACACTGAAGCTGCAGCCCTTGCCTCCGTATAAAATTGATATGCTGGCAATCTTCCATGACCCGATGGCGGCAATAGGCGTTGTGCCGCAGCTTGTGAAAGCAGGTATTGACCCGACAAGCATTGAATATATGGATAATCCTAATGTGCGGACAACCTCGGAGTATCTTGAGTTCCCCGGTGCACCGCATGTTGAAGACGGTATTTACGTCATCATTACGATAGAAACCTTCAACGAAGATGAGCTGGACATGAAAACGGAGCAGGCCAGCGATATCTGCGAGGCCGCAGACGCTGTTGATGTTCTGGAGGCAGATGAGCGTATCTGGTCAATGCGCCGCAACTGTCTGGAATCTGTCAGCCTCATCAGCAAGGTGTGCACGACGGATGACGTTGTTGTGCCGGTTGATGAAATGAGCGATATGATTCAGTACATCATTAAAACTGTGGCAAAATATCCTTTCCCACTGCGCATTAACGCGCATATCGGTGACGGCAACCTGCATATCGTGCTGTGTAAGCTGGATTTGTCCGATGAAGAGTGGGAGTCTGAATTGAGCCGTTTTACGGAAGAGGTTTATACATATGCTTATGCGCATGGCGGACGTCTTTCCGGTGAGCATGGCATTGGCAGCAAGAAGGCACACTTCCTGGAGCGCTTTACTCCGAGCGGTGAGCTGGAGCTGATGAGAAAAATTAAAAAAGCCTGGGATCCCAATAATATCCTTAATCCAGGCAAGGTTTTTAATTTATAAGACTATCTCAATGGTCTGCTGTAAAACTAAAATATGTAGCATAGTAGCTAAGTAGCAAAGGAGAGATTTTAGTATGACAAATTACAATCCCGTAACCGAAGAAGTCCTGGAGGAGCTGCGTAAAGCAGTCGGTGCAGAGCATGTAAAAAATGATGCCGAAACTCTGGAGCGTTACAAAACCGACGAAGAGCCGGATGCTCATTACCACCATCTGCCGGAGGTAGTTGTAGCACCGGGCAGCACCGAAGAGGTGGCTGCTATTATGAAAATCGCCAATAAATATCTTGTGCCTGTAACTCCGCGCAGTGCCGGTACCAGTGTATCCTGCGGTGCGATTCCTGTTTTCGGCGGCATTGTGCTGCTGATGGAACGCATGAACAAGATTATTAAGCTTGATGCCGATGCTATGTATATGGAGGTTGAGGCTGGTGCGCTGACCTCCGATATTCAGGCTAAGGCTAACGAAGCAGGCCTGCTGTATGCCGGTGACCCCTGCAGCGCAGACAGCTGCATGATCGGCGGCAATATTGCAACCAACGCCGGCGGCAATAAGGCTGTACGCTACGGCACTACCCGTCATCAGGTTTATTCTATCGAGGTTGTTACTCCGACAGGTGAAATCGCTGAGCTGGGCAACCGCCTGAAAAAATGCAGCACAGGCTACTGCCTCGACCAATTGGTAATGGGCAGTGAGGGTACTCTGGGTATCATCACCAAAGCAACTCTGAAGCTGCTGCCGCTGGCTCCGTATCGTCTGGATATCCTTGCAGTTTTCACCGAGGTACAGAAGGCTGTCGACCTGGTGCCTGCGCTGGTTAAGGCCGGCCTGAATCCGACAAGTGTTGAATTTATGGACAACGGCTTTGTACGTGCTGCCAGCGATTATGCAGAACAGCGTCTGCCGCATTACGAGGATGGCAGCTACGTTATCGTTACCGTGGAAACCTTTAACGAGGACGAGCTGGATATGAAGATGGAGCAGCTTGACGAAATCTGTACTGCCTGCGGTGCAACCGACGTTGTTGAAGCAGACGTGCGCGTATGGAAGGTGCGCCGCAGCTGTCTGGAAGGCTCCAAGGCATTGAGCAAGGTATCTACCTCTGATGACCTTGTTGTACCTATCGATAAAATCGCTGTCTGCCTGAACCACCTGATGGATGTTTCCAAGCAATTTGATTTCGAATGCATGTGCCTGGCTCACGCAGGTGACGGTAACCTGCATTTCAACTGCCTGAAGATGGATATGACCGACGAAGAATGGGAAAAACAGCTCGCAGAGTTCCACAAAATCTGCTACGCATATGTTTATAGCCTGGGCGGCCGTCTTTCCGGCGAGCATGGCATCGGTGCGAAAAAGATTGACGCACTGGCAGCTTATTGCGACCCGGTAGAAATGTCTATCATGAAGACTATTAAACGCGCTATGGACCCGAACAATATCCTGAATCCTGGCAAGCTTATCCGTGCCTGATTCTTTTTGAGCACTGCTGAATAATTTTAATATAGCGTCCGACGTACTCTTATATGCAAGAGTACGTCGCTTTTTTTATTTACAATATTCCTCGCCTACATTATAAATGTTGCCAACTTGATAGAGGCAGAGTTAAATAAATTGCGGAAAATTAAAAAACTATTGCTTGTAAAATACGCATATGTTATAATGCTGTCTATATAAATTTAATTAGGAATAATGAATATATATTATGAAAAGGGGAGGATGATGAATATGACAGAGGAATACAATCGCCTGATAGGCAAGCGTGTAAAAATGCAGCGCATTTCCGCTAAGGTATCTCAGACAGAATTGGCGAAAGAGTTGGGGGTAACTCAGACGCATTTAAGCAATATCGAAAACGGACGCGCGGGTTTGACAATACCCAATCTGATTAAGCTGCATCAGATTTTGGAATGTCCTATCAGTTCTTTTTTTGTGGATATCGAAGGGGAAAAGGAAGCTGATAACAGCAGCGATATAACTCTGGAAAATGTTATGGAGCTGGCAAGACTCCTGAAAAAGGCACGTGCTTGAAACAAAAAGCAAAGTCATTTTATGGCTTTGCTTTTTATTTTTGCTGTGGCAGTATTTTTAGGCAAGCTGTTTTTTACTCAGGCAGGAATTTCGGGATTCATGGCGAACTATCCATATATTACATATTTTTTAAAGGAGCAATTAGATGAGTACATTCACCAAGGTCCTGTTGGCCACAGATCTGTCCCCGCAGGCTGATAAATTGACCGAGTGTCTGTTTTGCTTATGCCCCGATACGGAAACGGAAGTGGTTTTGGCTCACGTCTTTGATGATGACGATGATGCCGACCCTGACGGTAGCAGCTTTAAAAAAGCGCGCAGCCGATTGGATGGGTATAAAAATGATATAGAGCAGGCAGGCTATGAAGAAATTTCCATTGTAACCCCGGCAGGCGAGCCCTGCGAAACCTTAAGCAGGCTGGCGGAAGAAAACGACGCTGACCTGATGCTGGTAGCATCTCACCGCAAGGGCTTTTTGAAGCGTGCGCTGATGGGCAGCACTACCTATGAGCTGGCACGGGCTACAATGATTCCCCTGCTGATTAATAAGGATGAGGAAGATGAGGTTACAGAAAATCTGCTGGATACTGTGCTGATACCGACCGATTTTTCCCGTAAATCCTTAGAAGCGCTGAACGTTATCCGTAGCCTGCGTGAATATGTAGGCAAGGTATTGTTTGTGCATGTTGTTGAGCATAGCAGAAACAAACATGATTACAAGGAAAAATACGGCAGTGCCAAGATGTTTTTGCAAGAGCTGGTAGACGAAATGAAAATTTTCGGTATTGAAGCCGATTACCGCATTGCACATGGCGTAGCCTCCAGAAAAATTGCCGCTATCTGTGAGCGCGACAATGTCAGTCTGATTATGATGACTAAAACCGGTGCCGATATGACTAACGGTGATGACTTGGGCAGCACCTCGGAAAACGTGGTCCTGAATTCTGATTGTGCGGTAATGCTGCTGCCGGCTGAAGACAGTGATGAGGAGGATACCTTCTCCTAAACTGCCGCAGAAGAATTTTTTTTTGATGATTTTATAAAAAATTTTACAAAAAACGCTTGACTTTCATTGAAAATGCCAGTATAATACTACTTGCAGTTATGTTGACTGCGGGTACGTATTGTGCTGGCAAATTGAAAATAGTTTAAAGTTTTCAACCTTGGAGAGATGACCGAGTGGTTGAAGGTGCACGCCTGGAAAGCGTGTGTACGGGAAACCGTACCGAGGGTTCGAATCCCTCTCTCTCCGCCACTTAAAAATCTGCCGCACTGAGCGGCTTTTTTAATAAAATCATATAGCTTGTTTCTCTGTAGGATCGTAGAGCCGGGTCCTGCGCAATGTGAGCCTGTGAACCAGGTCAGGTCCGGAAGGAAGCAGCCTTAAGCGGATACTTTCATGTGCCGCGGGGAAGCCCGTCTTTGCGGTCCTACAGGGAAATAAACGAAGAAAATCCGTCGCATGTGCGACGGATTTTTTTGTGTTGCGCTTATTTGCTGAGCAGCTCGATTTTTTTCATATAGGGAGCAACGATAGTAGCGATGGCCTGAGGATTTGCTGCCTGCCAGGCGGCAAAGTCAAGACCGCTTTGGGCGATATGCTTGCCGATTTCCAAAAGCACGAAGGGGATATCTTCGGCGAGCAGTGTGCCTGCTTCTTCCCCTAGGCGTTCGCTGCCCTGCAGTGAGCAGCCGTTGATGTACATAGTGAAGGCTGGGTGTGCTGTACCCTTGATGACCTTAACTGTACCGCGGAAGCCGAGTTCGCCTATTTGGTGGGTGCCGCAGCTGGAAGGACAGCCGGAAATATAAATCTGCGGCAGAGCATCACTGGCGGCGTACTGCGTAGCCATTTCTTCGAAGCAGCTTGTCAGCAGGCTTTGGGAATCTCCCATGCCCATCTGGCAGACGGTGGAGCCGATGCAGGCCACGCTGCTTGTGAATGCATTATAGGCTGTGTCAGGCGTGAGCGACATTACCTTTGCTGCTTCGGGAGCAGTGAGGTTGATAATATAGACGCTTTGGTCGGGAGCAAGGCGCAGCTCGGCGGCTTTAACATTTTGCAGATAATCGGCCAGGGCGAGGAAGCTTTCAATTTTGGGCAGTCCTGCCTGCGGATGATAATTTACTGCGTAAAGACCTGGCTGCTTCTGGGAGGTAATACGGAAGCCGGTGATGAGCTTGAAGTCGCGCTTGGTGATTTTTGTTGCCTCAGGCTGCAAATCAAGACCGCCCTCCTGCAGTGCCTGCAGGAGGCGTTCGCTGTAGGCTGCTTTGTAAGCGGCTTCGCCGCCCAAAAGCTCAGGCAGATAACGGGTGCGTGATTTGGATCTTTGCGTATAGGTGCCGCATTCGCGGAAGGTGGCGAGCATTGCTTTAATATGATACAAGATTTTTTCGGGAGCAACAGCCTCGGCCATTTTTATACCGATGCAGGGAGCAGGTCCCAGACCGCCGGCGCTGTAGACATCGAAGCGACCGTCGGGACGGGCGGCGAAGCCTAAATCGCGCATGGTAGCGTGCGTAAGATTTTGCGGGGAATTGGAAAAGCCGGTTTTAAATTTGCGTGGCAGCTTGCCGTCGGGAATGGCAGCGACAAGATATTGCGCTGCTGCTTCGGCGTAAGGCAGCACGTCAAAATATTCCTCGCGCTCCACACCGCTTAAGGGTGAGCAGAGGACATTACCGGGATAGTCACCGCCGCAGCCGAAGGGGATGATATCCGCGTCCAGGCATTGCTCCAAAATTTCAGCGGCAGCCTCGGCGCTGAGATCATGCAGCTGTATAGTCTGCCCGGTTGTGAAGTGAATGCGGCTGATGTTATATTTGCGGATCATCTTGGCTATGAAGGCCAGCTTTGCAACAGTGATGCGTCCGGCGCTGCAGCGCAGGCGCAGCATATTGCTTTTGCCGTCGCGCTGGGCGAAGCTGCCGAAGTAGCCGGAAAACTCCTTATAGGCAATTTTGCCGATTTTTTCATTATGGTAGTCAGCAGTCTGCCTTTCAAAGTCAGGTAACTGCTTGCGTAAAAAGTCCTTGTCAATTTCGGGTATGGTCATTGCTGTAGCCTCCTTTTGATTAGCTGATGATATTATATAATACTTCAGTGCATTAGTAAAATATTTGTTTTGATGGTAAGCTGGAGCATCTAAACTGTAATTTACTTTTTAGGCTATTTTGAGTATAATAGTTATGTATGTAATAAATTCCGGGGAGGTGGCAGCGATGGCTTATGTAGCTTTATATCGCCAATGGCGACCGCAGGACTTTGACGCTCTTGTGGGACAAAAGGCTGTAAAAACAACCTTGAAAAATGCTTTGGCAAGCGGAAAAATAGCCCACGCTTATTTGTTTTCCGGTCCTCGCGGCACCGGTAAAACCAGTATGGCGCGTATTCTGGCCAAGGCTTTGAACTGCGAGCAGGGGCCTACTGCCGAGCCATGTGGTCAGTGTAGCAATTGTCAGCGTATTGTGCAGGGAACCTCTCTGGATGTAATTGAAATTGACGCTGCATCCAACACCAGTGTAGATAATATCCGTGACCTGCGCGAGC
>OGUL01000723.1_pt1 | contig 34155 bp, 26 predicted proteins | sample 1553651 | NCBI WGS metagenome assembly OGUL01 (sample SAMEA2580048, study PRJEB22360) | human gut metagenome | biome: human gut; feature: human-associated habitat; material: faeces | place: Denmark | collected 2008/2010
TTGCCGTCGAAGGTCGCCCCGTGCAGGGCGAAGAAGACGGACCCCGGCTCGATGCGGCGCGTGTCGGTCGAGATGCGGGGGTGCCGCCGGAAAATATCGTACAGTTCGGACATATGGATGCCGTATATGCGGGCTGCCGGCCCGGATGCGTCAGATGTGTTTGTCTCCGTTGTGGAATTTGACTTCGTCGATGAATTTCTTGATGTTCTGCTCCTCGGAGCGGGGGCAGATCATCAGCACGTCGTCGGTATCCACGACGATATACTCCTTCAGGCCGCTGATGACGGCCACCTTGTCCTTGGGCAGCGAAACGATGCTGCTGCGCGTGTCGTAAAGGTAGCACCCCTGCTCAGGCACGGCGTTGGCGTAGCGGTCCTTGCGCGAATGCTGGTAGACCGAGCCCCACGTGCCTACGTCGCTCCAGCCGAAATCGCCGCAGCGGACGTATACGTTGTCGGCCTTCTCCATGATGCCGTAGTCGATCGAAATGGCGCGGCACTCCGAGAAGACGATTTCGACGGTGGTTTTCTCGGCGTCGGTGCCCAGCGCCTTCATCACGCCGCTGAACATGGCGTGGTGTTCGGGCAGGTATTTCCGGAACGCTTCGACGATGGTCTGCACTTTCCAGATGAAGATGCCCGAATTCCAGAAGAATTCGCCCGTTTGCAGGAAGGTCTGCGCCAGTTCGAGGTTCGGTTTCTCGGTGAAGCACTTGACCTTGCTGATGACGTTGGTGTCCGAAACCTGAATGTAGCCGTAACCCGTATCGGGACGTGTCGGTTTGATGCCGACGGTCAGCAGGGCGTCGTGTTTGTCGGCGAATTCGAGACACTCGCCGATGATCTGGCGGAAGTCCTCTTCGTTGAGAATCAGGTGGTCGGCCGGGGTGACGATCATCTCCGCATCGGGATTCTGTTTCATCAGCGTGTAGGCCGCATAGGCGATGCAGGGGGCCGTATTGCGGCCGATCGGTTCGCAGAGCACCTGCCGTTCGCCGATTTCGGGGATGTGTTCGAGTACGAGGTCCTTGTATTTATGGTTGGTCACGACGAGAAAGTTCTCGGCGGGGACGATTTTTGCAAAGCGTTCGTAAGTGTGGCGGATAAACGATTTTCCCGTTCCCAGTATGTCGAGGAACTGTTTGGGCATCGACTGCCTGCTCTTGGGCCAGAAGCGCGAACCGATGCCGCCGGCCATGATGACACAATATTTGTTGCTTGCCATAAGTTATAATATGGAATTAAGTGAGACAAAGATAAAAATATTTTGTAACTTTGCCGCCTATTGCTGGAATAAATATTTTTAGGTTCCCGATGAAAATAAAACTGTTCACCATACCCAATCTGCTGACCCTCTCAAGCCTGCTCTGCGGCTCGTTTGCGGCGGTTTCGGCGTTGGTTTACCACGATCTGGAGCTGACTTTCTGGCTCACCGTCGCCGCGGGCGTCTTCGACTATTGCGACGGCTTCGCCGCCCGGCTGCTGAAGTGTCCCTCGGCCATCGGCGTTCAGCTGGATTCGCTCTCCGACATGGTTTCGTTCGGATTCGTTCCGGCTTCGGTGCTTTTCGTGCTGTGGAACGACGCGCTTGCGGCCGATGCCGAACCGTGGATGCGCTACGGCGGCAGCGTGCTCTGCTTCGTGGTGGCGGCTTTCTCGGCGCTGCGGCTGGCCAAGTTCAATATCGACGAAACGCAGCACACCGAATTCTGCGGTCTGCCCACTCCGGCCAATGCGCTGTTCTTCGCAGCGCTGGGCTGGATGAACGCCAAGACGGGCTTCAGTCTGGGCGTCTGGGTGCTCCTGCTTATGCCGGTCATGTCGTGGCTGCTCATATCGCCGGTGAGAATGTTCGCTTTCAAGTTCCGGAGTTTTTCTTTTAAAGGCAACGAGATCCGCTATCTCTTTATTGCGCTGTCCGTTGTCCTGTTGGTCGCTTTGGGTGTTCGGGCCGTCCCGGTTATCATTCTGCTTTATATCGTCGTCTCGGCGGTAAAGTGGATCGTGACGCTAAAGAGCCGTGATTCAGCGGCTTGCCCGGAGGAATAATTTTATATCTAAATTTTTTTAATTACCTTTGCCGCGGATTCCCGTTCTATGTCGAGATTGACGAAAAGAATATTGCTGACAGCTTTGCTCGGTCTGTTTCTGACAGCGCCCGGCGTCGTCCGTTCGCAGGGCTTCGACGCCAAGACGCTGATGCGTGCGCAGCAGCGCGGGCAGACCGGCAGCCTGTACGGCAACAATCCGTTCGAACAGCCTGCGGAAGAGGGCGAGGAGGGCGAACAGCAGCCGCAGGATACGACCAAGAAGGAGCGCAAGATCCGCAAGCCGCTCGAATCCTATTTTTTCAGCGATTCGGTCCGCTCGCTGAACAACTTCCGCTGGAACGTCAGGCGCAACTACAACCGCGTTGAGATCGGACCGCTGGACACGACGCTGACCGACTGGCGCATCGACTATCCGTTCTACCGCGAAGAGGTGGGCGACATCGCGCAGGGCGCTCTCGGACAGGCTTCGCTGCCGATGAACTATTTCCGGCGGCCCCAGAACTTCGACTTCGGTTTCGCGAGTCCCTACTATGCCTACACGTACGATATGGAGAACGTGCCCTTCTACAATACGAAGAAGCCGATCATCCGCATGACCTACCTCGAATCGGGGCAGAAGCGTTTCCGCGAGGAGAACTTCAACATCATGCACGCGCAGAACGTCTCGCCGACGACGGGATTCAACGTCGATTACAAGGCGCGGGGAACGCGCGGCCAGTATATCTGGTCCCGCACCAAGAACCACAACCTCGCGGTGGCGTTCAACCATACGGGCAAACGCTATTCGGTGCATGCGGCCTATTACAACAATCACATCGAGCAGCAGGAAAACGGCGGCGTGGTCGGCACGTGGGCCATTGCCGATACGACGTTCCAGATGCCGTCGGGCGTGCCGATGAAGCTGGCCGACGCCGAGGCGCAGAATACCTACCGCAACAACGCCTTCTTCGTCACCCAGTCGTATGCGCTTCCGCTGCAGCGGGTGACGGACAGCGATTTTTCGCTGGCCGACCTTTCGGCGGTATTCATAGGCCATTCGTTCGAGTACAGCTCGTGGAGCAAGGTCTATACGGATATAAAGGCCGGCTATTCGAACGAGCGGGGCGAGCGGGACCCGGAGACGGGCGAATTCAAGCCTACGGAGGGGATTTACTACAAGGACTGGTTCATCAATCCCCGCGATACGCGCGACTCGATTTACGAGCGCGTTATCTCGAACCGCTTCTTCGTTCAGGCGCAGCCTTGGGACCGCAACGGCGTGGTAGGCACGATTGATGCCGGCATAGGCATCGACATGCATACCTACTCGCAGTTCGAGATGCGTGATTTCCTGACGGGAAAGTATACGAAGGTCAACAAGACCAGCTATTTCGCATACGGCTCCATCGGAGGCAAGATAAAGAAATATGTCGATTGGGATGCGAACCTTAAGTTCTACCCGTCGGGATACAGAGGCGGAGACCTCACCTTGGGCGCCCATCTGGCGCTGACGGGGTATCTCCGCGGACACCCCCTGATTCTCGAAGGCCGGTTCACGATGGACCGCCGCTCGCCGAACTACTGGCAGGAGAATCTCTTCTCGAACCATTATATATGGTCCACTCCTTTAGGCAAGGAGAATGAAACTCGGTTCGAGGTGAAGTTTTCGATTCCCGATTTCGCGTTTGAAGCGGGAGCATGGCAGGGCGTCGTCAGCGACAAGATCTATTACGACGCATACAGCCAGATTACCCAGCAGGGTGGAAACGTAAGCCTCACGAGTGTGTACGCTCGCAAAGATTTCCGCTTAGGCGGACTTCATTTGGACAACAGGGTATTGTTGCAGTGGAGTACGAATCAAGAAGTTGCACCCGTTCCGCTTTTGAGCGCCTTCCTTTCGTATTATTACGAATTCTGGGTCGTGCGCGACGTACTGCGCCTGCAGATCGGTTTGGACGGACGCTATAATACGCGTTATTATGCGCCCGGTTACAATCCCGCACTGTCGGCGTTTTACAACCAGCGCGAGGTCGAGGTGGGGAATTATCCCTACGTGGACGCTTTCGTCATGGGTAAGTGGAAGAGAATGCGGATATTCCTGAAATATCAGCATGTGAACAAGGGACTGTTCGGTAACGGAGAATATTTCTCGGCGGCTAACTATCCGCTGAATCCGGGCATGTTCAAAATCGGTATCTCATGGGGTTTCTATGATTAGCGTATTGTTCTGCGCAGTGTGAACTGCCCGCAAAACAACCTTTATGTTAAAAAAGACAGTTTTAACGTTTGCGTTCTTAACAATTCTTACGACATTTTACGGCTTTAACGCCAAGTTCAGCACACCCGTGACGGACGACATGCTGAACGAAGAGGCCGATTTCGGCAATTCGCTGCTCAGCGACGGCGATTACGTGATTTCGGCCTACGACAACATCATTCGCAACATCAGCGAAAAAGAGGGCCACGACTGGCGCCTGATGAGCGCCATCGCGTATCACGAGTCGCGTTTTACGCCCGATATCACCTCGCGCAGCGGAGCCAAGGGACTGATGCAGATCATGCCTTCGGTAGCGCGTCAGTTCGACGTTTCGGCAGGCGATATGGCCAATCCTGAGACCAACATATGGCTGGCCAACAAGCTGATGTCGGAAATAAAGAGTACGCTCCGTTTTCCTGCGGGAACTTCGGACAAGGACCGGATGAGCATCATACTGGCCTGCTACAACAGCGGTATAGGCCATGTGAACGATGCACGGCGTTTGGCGCGTGTCAACGGGGAAGATCCCAATTCGTGGGAGGTGGTAGCACGGTACCTGCAGCTCAAGGCGCAGCCCGAATACTACGAGAACGAAGTGGTCAAGTGCGGCCGTTTCACCGGCAGCCGGCAGACGCTGGCTTACGTGAACGACGTGATAGGCCGTTATGACAAATATTGCCGGGTCGCCGTGAGGTGATTTCCGCCCGGCGGAACGTAAGCCTGAGTGCGATAACGAAGCGGCAGAACCATCGGTTCTGCCGCTTCTGTTTTTTTGTTCAGAGAGGGGCGGCGGCGAAGGAGTGGGAACAGCAGCGAGCGATTGAGACTGCGGTGAGGGATTGGAGACTGCGGTGAGGGGGCAGCGGTGCGGAACAGGGACCTGAGTGCCCGTAATCAAAAAGGCTGGGACGCGTCGGCGTCCCAGCCTTTTTCGTTGCGTTTCCGGTTTTAACGCTCCCGGCTTAATAAACCCATTCGAAGTCGTCGACGTACATCGTGTTCGTCGTGCAGCCGACCATGAAGTCGCCGTAGGCGCTGGTCGAGCAGGAGATGACGATGCTGTATTTGCCCGTGGGACGGGCCTGCGTGTCGTAGAAATCGAGCGGCAGCGTGATTTCGGTCATCCGGTCGCCTGCGGTCGAACGGTCGATGAACAGCGAACCGCAGGCGATGATCTTGCCCTCGTCCGTTGCCGTGGTTTCCGTCGGGTCCCAAGTGCCGGTCGGGGCGCCCGTTCCCGAAGCTACCCGGTGACGGGCATTCCAGTCTACGATTGCCACGAAGATCCGGGCCTTGTCCTGATCGCCCTTGCCGATCGGCGCTCCGTTATGTTTTGCGTTGTTGACGATGCCGATTGTTGCATGGTATTTTACTTTCATGCCGGAGGGACGTGCCGTCCATGTGTAGGGCTGCCCGAATTCCACGACGCCGGTCGTCATATCGTCTTTGTAGAAGATGCCGGACATCAGGTTGCCCGCGGCCAGTCCCACGATCAGGGGAGCCGAGGCTTTCAGCAGGGCGCAGCGGCTGCCGCCCATTCCGTCGAAAGCGGCCGATGTGCAGAGTTCCTTAGCGAAGCCGTTGTTGCCGCTGGCCCAGAATTCCGCATTCTGATTCTCTTGTGTGAAGCACGAAAGCCCCGGATTTTCCATGTTGCCGTCGGGTATGACGTCGCCCGCGGGGACGGTGTATTCGGACGTTTCGGTCGCGTCTCCGTTGACGAGCAGCCGCAACTCGTAGGTCTGACCCGCATAGACGCCCTTGGTCCGCACCAGACGTTTGACGGGTAGCCCGGCGGCGTTGGTCGAGTTCGTCCATTCGGGGGTGACAGCGGCCGTGAAGAGTCCGGTTTCGTCCCGCTCGCCCTTTTGCGTCGCCTGCCACTCGTCGGTGCCTTTCACACGGTATTGGATCACAGCATTGGGATACTCCTCTTCCGTTACCATGGCGGTTATGACGCCCGTGTTGTTCCAGAGATCGGTTTCGCGGAATGCTACTTTCAGGTCGGTATGCTCGACATGGAGCGTCCAGCGTTCGGTCGTTCCGTGATAGGTCGCATCGACGAAACGCATCGTTTCGAAGCCCGAAGCCGAGAGTTCTTCCGCCGTGGGAGAGTAGGTCGTGATGTCGGCAGGACCCAGTTTGAGCCGGGTGACCGTAATGTCGCCGAGGTTCGTCCCCTTGGCCACATAGGCCGTCGCCGTACGTTTCTGGGCGTCTATTACCGTCGCGCCGATCTGGCCTGCGACCGTAAAGGCGCGCTCGATCGGCTGTTCGGCCACGATCGTCCATTCGTAATCCTGATAGAGCGAGAGAGTGACGTACAGCGGCGAACGCAGGTCGAATTCTCCGCTGAGGGGCCGCGACGTTTTGATCTGGCCGATGAAAGACTCCGTGTCGGTCATCATCGGATTGGAGGTCGCGACGTCGAACGTAACCTTGTCGATGCCGACTTTGCGTATGTCGGTTTTCTCATCCAGCGTAAGCGCCACGGTGCGGTTGGCGATGCTGATGCCCGACACGGTGAAGCCGCTGCCTTCGACGCCTGCGATCCTGAGTTCGACGACGGGATAAGGCACGTCGTTGTCGATGCACGAAGCGGCTAAAAGAAGCGCTGCTGCCGAGAAGAGTATGCGGAAATATTTCATGTCTTACTGCTTTTTCTTGTCCCACAAATGGATCGTCATGCCGAAATTGATGGCTGCGATGTTGAGCCGGAAGCGCATGTTCGAAGCCTTGCGCGAACCGACCTTGTTGCCGTCGGCATCCTTCTGGGTGACGGAATTGTACTGTATGCCACCCAGCCCGAACGAAAGCGTCGCGCAGACGTTGGGGAAGATGTAGACGGCCGCTCCCGGATTAAACGAAAGTTTTACCTGCGTATTGTCACTGTAGGTACGATTGGGGTTGCCGCCCTCCTTGCGGTCGGGGTCGTACAGGAAGTTCGAAGTACCCGTAGAGAGGGCCAGTTCGAATTCGGCGAAGAGTCCGAAACGCCCCTTGGGATCGAGTCCGGCATACGAACGGTGGAAGATGCCGAACGAGTAGTTGTCGCTCGAAAGGTCGATGTAGGGGAGCTGCCCCGACAGGTCGTTGCCCTCGCCGGCATCGAAATAGGTGTTGTCGAGCGTGCCGCTCATGTGGCGGTAACCGAAACGCACGCCGATGCAGTTGTTGTCGCGGTAGAAATAGCCGACAAAGGGTTTGACCGTAGCAACCGTACCGTCCGCGTTGATGTTGTCGAGGATGAGCATGATGTCCGTATCGTCGCTCGACAGGGTGCCGTATGATGCCGTCAGTCCCATCATAACTTCGCCTTTGTAGGCGAATTTGAGCTTGTTGATTTCGCGGTCTATGCGTTTGCGCGTCGGCAGGAAGCGCTGTTCCTTGGGCCGTTTCTGCTTTTCGGCGGCGATGGGCGACGGTACGGGCGTCGCAAATGTCTCTGCGATCTGCAGGTTTTCGGATGTCTGCGCCGTGGCGGGCGTTGCTGTCTGCGCCGCGGGGGCTGCGGCGGATTCGGCCGTGACCGAAGGCGTTTCAGCGTCGGCAGCGGTTTCGGACTGCTGCATTGCGGGACGGGCTTGTTCTGTCTCCGCTGCGGCGCCGAGCGTAATGAATACCGAGAAGATGGAAAGTATGATTCGTTTCATGTGCTTGCCGATTTTAGAGATAGAATGCCATACCGAGTCCGATCGAGAAGATGTTGACCTTGAAGTTCATCATGCTGGCGTCGCGCTTGCCGACCGTAACCTGATTGTGTACCTGCTTGGTGTGCGTATAGGTGATACCCATTACGCCGACGTTTACTTCGACGGCCATGTTGTTCGTCGCGAAGGCCACGATGCCGGGCGAAATGCCGAGCGAGAAGGTATAGCCGGTTTCGTAGGTGCCCTTCACCGGGGAATCCTTGGCGAAGCGCGCCTGCGTGCCGCCTCCGGACAGCTGCATTTCGTTGAAGAGCGCGAAGCGTTTGTTGCGTCCCAGCGGAATGTACTGCCGCCAGATTACCGCCACCGAGTAGCTGTGGCGCAGCGAATAGTAGTCGTTCACCTCGAAATTGAGGTCCGAATCCTCGCCGCCGAGGTTGAGGTCGGCCTTGTCGAGCTTGAGCAGCGAGCGCGAGTAGATGAAGCGTCCTCCGATGGCCATGTTGTCGCGCAATGCGTAGGCGATCATCGGGCTGACCTTGAAGGTGTAGCCCTTCGATTCGATGCCTTCGACGACCAGAAACCGGTAGGTTTCGTTCGAATGGGTCGAGTAGGAAGCCGTTCCTCCGAATATCCACTGTCCGCGCGGGACGAAGAGGTTGTGCGTATCGGTCAGACCGCGCTGTTGGCGCATTTCATTGATTGTGAGCGCGCGTTCCTGTCCGACGCTGTCGGCCGGGAGGGACGCGTCCTCCGTTGTCTGCTGCGCACGCAGCGCCTGAGCCGTACCTGCGAGATACAGCAGGGTCAGGAGCGTGCTGATGGTTATTTTGCGCATTGTCGTGCGTTTAGTCGTTAATATACCCATTCAAAATCGTCGATATACATCACATTCGTCGTGCAGGCGTCCATAAAGTCGCCGTACGCACTCGTTGCGCAGGATACGGCGATATTGAATTTGCCCTGCGGAGCAACGGCCGTGTTCTGGTAATAATTTATCGGCATCGTGATTTCTACCATTTCATCGCCGGGGGTTGTCTCGTCGATGAATTTCGATGCATAGCCGATAATGGGACCGTTGGCTGCTTCGGTCTGTGTCTCCGGATCCCATGTGCCTGTCGGGGCTTTTGTGCCGGCAAATACCTTTTGCTGGGCCGACCAGTCCACGATACATACGAATACCCGCGCTTTGTCCATTTCGCCGACGGGAATCTTCCCTTCGTGGAGGTTGTAGTCCACAAGTCCGATTGTTGCGTGGTATTTGAATTTGATTGCTTTCGGCCTTGCGTTGTAGGTGAAATTTTTGCCGAAAGAGACATTGCCACCCATTGGGACAAGCGAAATGCCGAAGTCTCCCGTAAATAGATTACCCGGAGCAGGAACCTTGGCCAGCGTGTTATAGGTTGCGGTCAGTTTGGCGCAATAGCTTCCGACTCTGCCGGGCATGGTATCGTCGCGGGTGCACAGGTCTTTGGCGAACGAGTTATAACCGCTTCCCCAGAACGTGTATTTGGTGCCGCTTCCCGGAAACTGCTTGTCGCTTCTCCACGTTTCGAGACTGCCGTCAGTCATGGCATTGCCTGCTTGGGTCGTGAATTGCCCGGTATGCTCTGCGCCGTTAATGGTGGCTTTATAGTCATAAGTGTTTCCTGCGGAAATGCCGGTCCCGTCTTTGATTCGCGAATAGGGCAGCACCGTATTGGGCGTACTCCAGTCGGCTTCGGTCTTATTTTCCCATTCGGGCGCATAGGTCGCCGAGATGAAATCGTCGCCCTGCGACGTGCCGGTCAGGTATTTCCATTGGCCGTCGCTGCCGCACAGACCGAACGTTACGTTTGCCGACCGGGTGAAATCCACGACCTGCAGCGTTACGGTATTGGCCCAGAGGTCGTAGCTTTTTTCCGTAACCGGAACCAGTCCCTGCAGACGGTAGGTCGTCGAAATCTCGTTGCTGCCGCCGTTGGCGTCTTCCACATGGATCGTCACGGCGTGGTCGCCGCCCGCTAGTCCTGCGAAGAAGGCGTCGGACAACGTCAGTTCGGTGTTGTATTTATCGGTAGGCGTGAATGAAATGCCTTCGTGCGTGCCGGTGAGCAAGTCGTAGCTGTCGTTGCCGACCGAGACCGTGAATTTTTTCAGCTCTGCGAAAGCCATGATCCGGTATTTCTTCTCGCCGGACGTGTATTTCTGCACCTCGTCGTTGTCGAATCCCTCGGTGAGAAGGGCCGGATCGGGACTGAAAATAATCTTGTCGTCCTTGTCTTCCGTCTCGGTATCGACGCGGATCAGCAGGGCGTCGATATAACCCGGCAGGTCGGGGGAGTAGCGGAAGGTGAAGACGTATTTGCCGCCGGCCTTGACCTCGGTCAGCGTGTTTTCCATCTCGACCTGCTTGCCCGACGTATGCGTGCCGCGGAACATCCATGCCAGCGAAGTCGTACCTGCGGGCAGGGTGTAATAGCCCGTGCCTTCGTCCGTGAATTTGAGCGCAGGAACCGCACCCGACTCGGCTTCCGCCTCGTCGAATTTGTCCGTACCGGCTATCCATACGAAGTAGCCCGGATCGAGATTCTCGACGATCGAAGCGTCGAATTTGACTTCGACGACGGTGTTCGCGATCTTGCAAACTACCTCCGCATGGGTCGTTTCGCCGGGTTTGACAGTGAATGTCTCCTCGCCTTTGTAGAAGCGTTTCGAGAAATCCGCGGGGACCTGTTCGCCCGCCTCGACCGCTACGCGGTAAGTGCCGGAGAGCAGCTCCAGCCGTTCGGGAATGTCGTCTTTCGCGGCGTATTTGCGGAGCAGCCCGCCCTCGCTGTTATAGATATACACTTTCTGGTATTGCAGCGGATCGTATTCGCCGTTGTCTTCCGCCCGCGAGGTCGAAATCGTCATCGCCATCACGCCCGTGCGCCCGTCGCCGGCAGGAGTTTCGTCCTGCGAGCATGACGCGCCGGTGAGTGCCGTGAGCAGCATGGCGATATATGTGATGTGTCTTTTCATTATTCGGCGGCTTTAACGATGAGTTTGACGGTCTTGTGCGTCAATACGTTGTTGTTGTCCGTCACGTCGAGGACGAAGTTATGCTCGCCCGGAATCTCCAGCAGTATCTCGACGAATTTGGTGATCGAGAACATTACGGCGGTCTGGTTCTTCACCTGTTCGTTGATCGGGAATCCGAATTCGTCGTGGAGAATCGCGGCCAGATCGGCCGGAATGTCGCAGATGTCGAACTTCTCCGGCATGTTGATGACCGGAAGCAGATCTTTCAGTGCCTCGGAGTCGATCGTAACCCAGAACGACTTGATGCCTGCAGTTGCAGTCACGTCGATGTCGATGACCATGTCTTTCTGCACTTCGTACTGCTGGTCGATATCATAGCCTCTCCAGACGATTGCAGGACCCTCCTGACCCGCGCTTTTGTCCACGACGAGCGTGAGCGCGGCTGCGGTCGAGACGCCTTTGGCGTCGGTCATGTCGAACGAGAAGGTGTGCGTGCCGTCGAATTCGTAGAGCGCCTTGATCTGCCCTGCGATGTTGAAGCTCTTGGCCTGCTGGCCCTTGAGTTCGCCGCCTACAGGGTAGCCGAATCCTTTGAGTATGATGCCTGCCGGCGACGACGCGTCGAGCGCGCAGAGGTCGAACGTTTCGGGAAGCTGGATCGCCGCCATCGAAGCCATGAACTGACTGCTGGTCGAAGCGATATTGACGCGCAGCGATTCGATGCCGTTGGGCGATGCGAGGTCGAAGACGAACGGTTCGATGCAGTTGCCGTTGTCGTCGAATATGGCGTCCGTCAGCGTAAAAGGCTTGGACATGTCATGTCCGGGCCATGCGAGAGTCGGCGCATTGGGGTCTTCGAGAAGCTCTTCCAGCAGGTTGTCGGTGCCGTCTACGACGAAAGAGTTGTCCTGAATGATGTTGTTGTCCACCGTTACCTGAAACAGAAGCGTTCCTTTGTCGGCATAGTTGATTACGACCGAAATCTTACGCCACTGGCCGGCCTTGACTCCCGTGATCTGCTTGCTGAACTGCGCGGGGATGTCGGTGTCGGCGAAAACGCCGTCGAAGTTGAAAACCAGCGTATTCTCGATGTCCAGCGATTTGAAGTAGGCCGCGCGCGTTTCGGTTTTGAGAAACTCCTGACTGGTCTGGCCCAGCGATATGGTCGCCTTGCTGTTGTCGGTCAGCATGCCGGCCAGTTCGGACGAATAATCCACCGTGACCTTGATATTCTGCAATGTGCAGACCACCTCTTCGAGCTGGGTCGTCTGCGCCTTTGAAATCGTGAAGCTGCTCGTCGCGCCGTAGACCGGGTGCTCCCACGCTACGTCCGGAGTGCTCTCCTCCGAGCGCACCTCCATGCGGTAGGCGCCCACCGGAAGTTCCATCGGCTCGGCGAGCTGCTGTTTGAGTTCGGCATAGGTTTTTTTGAATACCTGCGCGTTGTCGGCGTCGAGAATCTCTACGATAAAACCGTCCACGTCGGGTTGTTCGGCGCGGGTGCCGGATACGGCCTGCGGGCTTTGCGTTTGGTCCGAAGTGTCGTCGGGACGAACGTCCGTCTCGTCATAGACCACCCGCATCGAAAGGCCGCTTACCGACAGGAAGCCCGTCGCGTCGCCCGGTGTCGGCTTGGGTTCCTCCTTGTAGGGAGGTTCTTCGTTCACACAGCCTGCCGCAACGAACGCTACAGCCGCCAACATCGTAAAAAGTCTGGTAAATGTCTTCATATCTTTTGCTGTTTTTTATTCCTTATTTGGTATCGTCTATGGCCCCCTCGTTGACTTCGCAGTCAATCTGCCGGGTTTCGGTGTAGTCGTCGCTGAGCGTGACGGTCAGCGTGACGCTGCCCGCATCCTTGGCGTCGAAGGTGAAAATGTGGCAGGTGCGCGGCGAGGTGGCTTCGAGCGTTTGCTCGGAGAAGGTGACCTTAGGCCCCTCGTCGGTTCCGGTCTGGCTCTGGCGGCGTGCCGTGCCGGTTACCTTGAGCGTCGTGGCGCTTTTGACGAATACCGGCTCGTCGGCGGGCGTGCTGCCGGGCGTGAAGTCGAACTGGTTGCCCGATGCCGTCGTTACGGTAAACTGCGCGTCGTGGAAATAGTTGAGGAACTGTTCCGTGGCGCGGACCACCGTCTGCGAGTTGGCGATCGTAGCGGTCATCTCCACCGTTGCAGCGCGGCGGGGCAGCACCTCGACGCGCTTCTCCGCGGCATAATAGGGTTTGTCGATTCCCTCCGCATCGGGGTCGCCGTGTGCGACGGAGACGGTGTAGGTTCCCATTCGGAACACGGCGTCGCTCTGCTCGAATTCCGTGAGCGTATCCCATTTTTGCGTCCCCGATTCTCCGGTGACTGTAAGCGTGAAATCGCCGGCTTGGGGGACGGAGGGCGCGGCCGGCATCCGGGAAGTGTCGTCCGATGCGGCGTCGATCGAACCGTCGGCGGTGCAGCTGACCTTCAGCGTGCCGTATTCCGTGCCTTCAGCCTTGTTTTCCGTGGAGCATCCGGCCGCCAGCAGGGCCGCCGATGCCATTAAGTATATGAGTTGTCTTTTCATGGTATTCCGGCCGTTCAATGGTGAGTGTTGTCGGTCGTGCCGTTTGCGGACGGCGCTGCCGGTTCGGCAGCCGTATCTGCCGCTTTGACTGTCCCGGTCGGGGCGCCTTTATACGAAACGTCCCGAAGCGTCTGTTTGGAGCGGGATGTCCGGGTTTTTGTTCGCATGGATGCAGTCTTTTGTTGACAATGTGCAAAAATAGGCATGTGCCGCGGATTTGTAAAATAAATTCAACGAACAGCGCATTTTTCATCACGAACACTCGACGCGCCGCACTCCGACGGACCGGATTCTCCTCTCTTCGGATGTCTTTCCGCAGCCGGGAAATGGCTTGCGCGCCCTTCTTTCGCGGTGCGGGCGGTGCCTAATAAAAGAACCTCCCTGCAATCGCAGGGAGGTCGGGGGTGAAGGCCGCGGGGCCTTCGGGTTTGTTATCGGAGGATTAGTATACCCACTTGAAATCGTCTACGTACATTACGTTGTCTGAACAGCCATTCATATAGTCTCCATAGGCATTACATGTACAAGAGATTACTAATGATATATTTTCTGCTTGCGGTTTATTTTTTTTGTTGTAAAAATTAATTGGAATTTCAAGGGTCTGCCAATCGGTTTCTCCTTGTTTAATCCAAAATGAACCATAACCGATAATTTCTCCTTCTCCCGGATTAGTAGCCGTTTCTGGGTCCCAAGCACCGCTGACTGTAACTGTTGTACCTGTGAGGTTGGTTTTCGAAGTGACGGTGTGCCGGGAGTTCCAGTCTACAATGGCAATAAAAATTCGAGCATAATCGGGCTGTGATGCTGCGATTTTCTGTATCGAATTGACATAGTTAACTGTTCCTACCGATGCTTTATACGTTAATTGTAAGGCTTTTGGGCGCGCTGTCCATGGGTATTTTTGCCCAAATCGCACGTCACCTCCGGTTCCGTTTTGAGCAAATTGTCCATAAAATAGATTACCTGCAGCCAAAACTTTTTTTCTAATTGTACTTTGTGTTTGGGTGGTTAGTTTGGCGCATTTGCTTGTTATTGCATTAAAAGTATATGTGTCTGTTTGGCAGAGCCAACATTCAGAAAGAACTTTGTTGTTGCCACTGCCCCATGTTTCGGATGTTTTGCTTGCGTCTTGCAGGATAAAGCACGGAAGAGCCGTATTTTCCATATTTCCCTCTGGAATAATCTGATCTGTTTTCGTTGTGAATTGGCCTTTGTATTCTGTGCCGTCTACGGTCAATTTGTAATCGTACGTATTATTTGCGAAAACGCCGGTTCCTTCCGTAATGCGCCAAAACGGTTGTACGCTGTTGGGGGTAGTCCAGTCCGCCGCCGTAAATTGCGTGCCCCAGTCGGGTTTTATTTCCGCTTTTGTATTGTTTCCGGTAATTTCGGCGGTCTGCCATTCCGTATCTGAAGCGGTCGATTTCTTATATTGCACGGAAACGGATGTCGCATCGGCAGGGATGTTCAAGGTAAACGATGCTGTATTGGCCCAAAGGTCTGCGTCGTTGTTGTAAGTAATGGGGGAAACGACTGTTTTTACGTATTTCAGCGTGATGACTGTTTCCTGCCCTGCATTGTCCGTGACGGTGAACTTGAAATCGGAGTTCGTCGTTTCGGTCATCTTGGCGCAGACCATGGCGAGCATGTCTATCAGACCGCCGATCTGGAAATACACATGCTGCTGGTTGAGCAGTTGTGCCGGAGTCGGCAAGCCGAGTTGGGCAAGCATGCTTGCCATCTCTTCCGTCGCGGGACTTGTTAAATCCATGGATTCGGCAAGGTTGAACAAGGGAAGCAGTGTTGCCAAGGGAGCGGAAGCGATATCCACCTGCATCGACTTGATGCCGCCCGGTGCGCTGACCCGGATATCGGCGCTGTTGCCGCTTTCGGCCAGCTCGACGGGGGGCGTAAGGTCTTCGTGGCCGAGCCACTCGACGGTCGGAGCTGCGGCTTTGGTGAATGATGCGGTCTGCTCCACCGTGTAGACCCAGTTGGCGACGACGGGCGTCGATCGGGTGATCGTGAAGCTTGCTGCGTTGCCTTTGTCGGTGCAGGCCGAGAAGGTCAGAGCGCCGTAGCTGTCATCAGGGAGCACGTTGAAAAAGGTCTCGCTGTAATCGGCCGAAGGAGCCGTGCCGTCGGCGTAGGTGACGGTGATGTGCTCCGAGTCGATCGAGATGGGAGAGCCCGTTGCGGAGGTGCCTTCGGCGACCAGCGTCGGGTTGATCGCCGAAGGATCGTATGCGGCGTTCGGGTCCGAGGGAACGGTGAAGGTCAGCTGCTCGGAGGCGATCGGTTTTTCCGACGTCAGCATGACGGAGGCTATTTTCTCCGACGCAGCGCCGCCTTGCAGTTTGAGCGCGAGGATCGAGGTGATGCGGTGAAGATTGAACTTTACGGCATTCCCTTCCGGTGTTTTGCCCGGCTCGGCGTCGTTGTGGGTAATGGCGTCGGCGGCCATGATGTCGAATTCGCTGTTGTATTTGTTTCCGTTCTGGGTGCGCAGGGCGCTGAAAGGAACCGTTACGGTCGTGCCGGAAACAGCTGCGTTTCCGTTGTGGGGGTAGAAGGCGCGGTACGCCCAAGTGCCTGCGGTGCCGGTGAGCGAGCCTGTAAAAGCCTTGCTGTCTGGGGCGTACGTAAATTGCAGGAGCTTCGTGAAGTCGTTGGCGAGAACGCCGAGGTTGTCTTCGCCGTTCCATGTACCGGTAAGACCGGTGCCGAAATCGACGTTGATGTCGGCGCGGCTTTGTTCGCGGGGAGCGATATCGGCGAGAAAACCGACGGCAGTTGCTCCGTCGCCGGATGTTGCGGGAACTTCCTCGTAGGTGCTGCACGCGCCGAGGAGAAGCGCTGCGGTCAGCGTTAAAAGAGAGACTTGTTTTTTCATGGCTGCCGGTTTTTTATTCGTTTTCGCCCAAATAAAAATCGTCGTAGCAGCTCAGGGGGCTGATTCCGTCGGAGGAAGGGACGTCTCCGGACGTGGCAAATCCTTTTTCCGCGGCGACCTCAATCGTCTCGATCATCGGGGCGGAGTATTGCCCCCCCCCTTTCGTGGTTGATACAATTTCCATGGTATGCAATAGTTTAAAATGGTATGCAATAGTTTAAAGTGACCTAACAAAAATAGGCGGAAAGCGGATCATCTGAAAATAAATTCAATGAACGGGCAGTGTTTCATCACGAAAAGGCATGTTTGCCTTGTGGAACCGGAATCGATTGCGGCAATATTGCAAGGCGGTGGAAATCAACAAAAAACCGCCCTGCAGGCGCAGGGAGGTCGGGGGTGAAGGCCGCGGGGCCTTCGGGTTTGTTATCGGGAGATCGGTATACCCACTCGAAATCGTCTACCCAGAGTTTGTTCGCGTCGCATCCGGTCAGATAGTCGCCCAGATAGCTGGTCGCGGTCGAGATGACCAGCGTGTAGTTGCCCGTCGGAGGTGTGTCCGTCTTTTCGTAATAGACGATCGGAAGCGCCAGATCCTTCATGCTGCCGGTGTGAGACTCCGTGATGTAGGCGGGACCGTAGCCGATGATTTTGCCTTCGTTCAGGCTCGATACGGTTTCGGGGTCCCAGAACGTCGTCTTGTCCACCGTGGTGCCCGATTGCACCGCATGGCGGTCGCTCCATTCGACGATACAGACGAAGATGCGTCCTTTGTCGATGCCGGTGCTTACGGGCGGATCGTTCTTGACCCGGTTGATTTCGCCTATCTCGGCGGCGTATTTCAGTTTGAGGGCGGCGGGACGTGCCGAATAGGTGTACGGCTGTCCGAATTGTGCGTAACCGACTGTGCCGTCCATCACGAAATCTCCGGTGTAGAGGTTGCCCGCAGCGAATGCGATGACTGCATACTTCGCGGCGAGTTGCGCGCAATAATCACCGACCATGCCGGGATATGTTGCCTGAGTGCATAATTTGTCGGTTCCCGAACTGGTCATATAGGCGTTCGGATAGGGTACGTTGGCAGAGCCTGAGAACATCTTTTTCATTGATTTCGTGCTCCAGCTCTCCATGCCTGCATTGGGAATGACGTCGCCGTTGTTGTTTTTCGGCGTGAATTCGCCCGAAGCGACTGTTGCGCCGTCGGCGAGCAGTCGGTATTCGTAGCTCTTGCGGGCGAAGATGCCGGTCTTGGGATCGACGCTATGGATCGTCAGCCTCGCTTCGTTGGTGCCGGTGGTCCAGTCGGGGCTGATCAGGGCCGTGCGGCTGCCGTCGTCGTTCGGCCCGGAGACGCTGGCGGCGTTCCATGCGCTTTCGCCCTTTATGCGGTATTCCGGCACGACGCTGCCGGCGTCGGCGAACTGATTGCTGATCGTCAGCGAGACGGTGTTTTTCCAAAGGTCCGTTTGATCTACCCGCACGAGCGCCGGGGCCGTGAAGGTCAGCGATTGCTCGGTCACCTGCCCCGCGAGATCGGTCACCTTGACGTCGAAGACGTGTTCGCTGCCGGGGTCGGGACCCAGCAGGAGGATCATCGGCACGAGTGCCGTGATGTCGAAAACGCACTCTTTTTTATATTGTATTTCGGTCTGGCAGCTGAGTCCGAGATCTGCGAAGGAGATTTCCTCGATGACGTCGGAATCGTTGAACAGGTCGAGTTTCGAAATGCCCAGCATGCTCAGTACGGGCGACGAAACATCGACTTCCAGACCGGCGATGCCTCCCGGTACATGGATGTTGATGGCGGCGGAGTAGGTGAGTTGGTTGTTGTCGTCCACGGTGATTTCGTGCGCTTGGTCGATCTCATGTCCCGGCCAGTCGAACGACGGAGCTTCGAGCGGAGCGAAGACGGGCGTTTCGGCGCGCTTGTAGAGCTTGCCTGCGGCAAACGGTTTGTCTGCCCCGCGTTCGATGGCGACCGTACCGATCCGGGGTGCCGTAATCACGTCTACAGTCAGTTTGTCGTAGCTCCCCGGCATGATGTTGAAGAAGGCGTTGATGTCGTTGGCGTCGGGAGCCGTGCCCTGCTCGAAGCCCAGCGCGATGAGGTTCGACGGAGCGGTTTGGCTGAATGCGAGTCCGGAGCCCATGTCTGAAATGTCGAAGTCGATGCTCGCGGCCGAGAGCGTTTGGGTTTCGTTTTCCGAAGTCAGCAGCAGGTAGCGGACCTTGTCGGCATTGTCTCCGCCTTTTACCTCCAGATTGAGAATCGAGGTCAGGCGGTTGAGGGTGAATCGGACCGGATCGCCTTCGTCGGTTTTGCCCGGTTCGGCATTGGCGAAACTCAGGATGGGGGCCGCCAGCGCGTCGGAGGCGCAGTTGAAAGCGTTGCCGCTTTGGGTGCGCAGGTTGCCGAACGGAATGCTGGCTTTGGTGCCGTTTACGGTCGCATGGGGATAGAAAGCCATGTATTGCCACGCACCGCTCTGCGCCGGCAGCTCTCCTTCGAATGCGAAGTCGTTGTTGTTGTTGGTGGTGAACGGCCGAAGTTCGGGAGTTGAGCCGGGGGCGGTGAAAAGAATTCCCATAGCGTCGTTCTCTTCCCAATATCCGGTAAATGTGCTTTCCCCGACGGAGATGCCGGCACGGGTTTCGGCGTCGTCGGCGACATCGGCAAGGAGCTTTACGGACGTATTGCCGGCGCGCGCCGGATCGTTCGTCTCGTCGTAACTGCTGCAGCCCGCAAACAGTGCGGCCGCAGCGAGGATTGACAGAGCTTTATGGAAGTTTTTCATAGCTGCGCCGTTTTTTATTCGTTATCCAAATAGAAATCGTCGTAGCTTGCGCCGGTCGGCTCTACGCCGCCGCCGGGGAAGGAGTTGGCAAATCCCTTTTCGGGCTGCACGTCGATCTGTTCGAGCAGGGGTGTGACATAGCACAGCTTCCCCGCCCGGTGGGTGGTTACATTCTTCATAGTCAAAATCTGTTAATTGCGTCGAAAGCAAATGTAGGAAGGTCCTGACTAAGATGAAAATAAATTCAACGAACCGGCGGATTCTTCCAATGAACCGGTAGATTTGGCGGACGGCGGACGGGCTGAAATGGTTTAAGAAAGAGCGAAAAGGTTTGCTTGGCGAACGATAAAGGCCGTCCGACGATTCGGACGGCCTTCAATATCGAGCCTTTCGGACGGTTATTTTACGTATTTGTTCAGCCAGCCGAAGAACTCGCGGTTCCAGACGAGCGAGTTCTGGGGTTTGAACACCTGATGGGCTTCGTTTTCGAACTCCACCAGACGGGCCGGGATTCCGCGGACGCGGGCGGCGGTGAACGCTTCGAGCGACTGCGTGTAGGGGATGCGGAAGTCGTATTCGCCCGTGAAGATCAGCATGGGCGTGTCCCATTTCTCGACGAATTTGTGCGGCGAATTGGCGTAGGAGCGCTGTGCGACTTCATTCGACCGATCCCAGTAGGGACCTCCGTAATCGTTGTTGATGAAAAACAGCTCCTCGGTTTGGCCGTACATCGACTCGAAGTTGAAGATGCCGCAGTGCGAGATGAAGGCTTTGAACCGTTTCTCGTGGCATCCGGCGAGAAAATAGACCGAATATCCGCCGTACGATGCGCCGACGCATCCCATGCGGCTCTCGTCGGCCCAAGGTTCCTTCGCCACGTCGTCGATGGCCGAGAGGTAGTCGCGGATGTTCTGGCCCGAATAGTCGCCCGAAATCTGGTCGAGCCACTCCTGTCCGAACGAGGGCAGGCCGCGGCGGTTGGGCGCAACGACGACGTAACCCTGCGCCGCCATCAGCTGGAAATTCCAGCGGTAGCTCCAGAACTGCGAAACGACGCTCTGCGGACCGCCCTGACAGTAGAGCAGCGTGGGGTATTTCTTGGCGGGATCGAAGTCGGGCGGCAGGATCACCCACGTCAGCATCTGTTTGCCGTCGGTGGTCCTGACCCAGCGTTTCTGCACCTCGCCCATTCTAATATTGTCGTAGACGGGTTTGTTGATGGCCGAAATCTGCGTCAGCGTGCCGTCGGCGGGATTCACGTCGAAGAACTCCGTGGCCATCGAGATCGTACACATTTCGGCGGCGATCCTGTCGCCCGCCATCGAGAAGGCGTTGATGTCGTGGTCGCCGCGGGTCACCACTTCGACTTCGCCGACCGAAGGCGCGATGCGGCATATCTGGTGCGTGGCTTCGATCGGGGCGATGAAGTAGAGCATGTCGCTGCCGCTCCAGACGACGTTCATGGCGTTGTAGTCGAAATCCTCGGTCAGGTCCTGCATTTGGGCCGTCTGGCAGTCGTAGAGGAACAGGCGCGCCTTGTCCGACTCGTTGCCGGCACGGCGCTGCGACAGGAAAGCGATCTGCCGGTCGTCGGGCGACCAGACGGGGTATTTGTCGTAACCCGCCATCGTGGCCATGTCCGCGATCGGTTCGCCGGTATTGACGTTTACGGGTTTGCAGATGTTCTGCGTCACGCCGTTTTCGAGGACGTAGACGAAGATGTCCGAATCGGTCGAAACGGCGTACTCGGTGCCGGTCAGCGGCTTGCAGGTGTACGCCAGCATCGTTCCGGCGTTGTTCCATGCGATTTCGGCCATGTCGAAGTAGGGCGCCAGCGGAGCGTCCCACGCGGCGTCCTTGCCGATGATGTCCACGCCGGGCTTCAGCCCCTCGGCTCCGAAGTCGCCGACGAAGATATGCAGGTAGGAACCCTCGTCCCAGTAATTCCAGTGGCGGGCCATCAGGTCGTCGTAGATGCGGGCCTTCGATTTGTCCATGTCCTTGTAGACGTCCGACGACTTGCGGTCGCAGACCTCGACGCGCTGTACGTACCACGCCTTGTCGCCGCGGGGACTGATGCCGAAGCCTTCGACGTCCTTGTCGAATGCCGAGAGCTGTCTGGCGTTGCCGCCTGCGGGCGTCATTTCCCATACCTGCATCGAGCCGCTGCGGTCCGAGAGGAAGTAGATCTTCTCCCCGTCGGCGCTCCACTTGGGATCGGCGTTGTTCGACGCGGTGTCGGTCAGGCGCGTCACGGCCTTGGTCGCAAGGTCTTCGACCCAGATGGTCGTCACGCCGCGGTTTTCGGCCATGTTGTAGTCGGTCTGCGCATAGAGGAGCGTACGCCCGTCGGGCGAGAGCGACGAGGAGCCTGCACGGCTCATTTTCCACATCACCTCAGGGGTGAGAATGCCTGTGGCGATCTCATCGGCCGTCAGGGCATTGTCGATGGTAAGGGACTGCGGCCGCCTGCTGTCGCATGCGCTCAGTCCCGTAGCTGCAATAGCCATAAAAAGGAGTAATTTTTTCATTTTCGGTCGGGTTTCTTCTATTTATTCGTATTTTTGCATTCAAATCCGATCGGCATGAACCATACCGTATATTTTGCAGATAAATCCGTGATTTTCACTTCGGACGCGCCCGGCGGCGAATGCTATGCCGTCGTGCCCGCAGATCCGGCGGACCTATCACGAGCGAAGGTAACGAAAATTCTCGAATCGCACAACTGCGTCGCAGTCGTTTCTGCCGATCCCGACGCGGCGTTCCGCTCTTTTGCGGCCGATTTTACGCAGATCGAAGCGGCGGGCGGCGTGGTGGTGAACGACCGCGGCGAGTGGCTGATGATGCGCCGCAACGGCTGCTGGGACCTGCCCAAGGGACATCTCGAATGCGGCGAGCGCATCGAAGCGTGCGCCGCGCGCGAAATCGCCGAGGAGACGAGTGTCCGCGCCGAACCGGTGCGGCCGCTGTGCCGGACGTGGCACGCCTATTATTTCCCGAAGACCGAGCGTTGGGAGCTGAAACGCACCCATTGGTACGAACTGCGCGCGGTGGCCTGCGGCGACCTCGTACCGCAGACCGAAGAGGGGATCGAGACGGTCGTCTGGTGCACTCCGGCCGAAGCGATGGCCCATGCCGCCGGGGGTTTCCCCACGGTGCGAGCCGTGCTCGAACGGCTCGAAGCCTGCTTGTCTGACGATAAAAAACGCTGATCCATATGCTTTCAATCTCCGCTTCCGCCTATCCCGACTCGAAGCCCCATTATGCGATCCTCGACGGTCTGCGCGGCGTCGCGTCGCTGGTCGTCGTGGCTTTTCATCTTTTCGAGGCGCATGCCGCGAGCCATGCCGACCAGATCATCAACCACGGCTATCTGGCCGTCGATTTCTTCTTCGTCCTTTCGGGCTTCGTCATCGGCTATGCCTACGACGACCGCTGGGGACGCATGACCTACCGCGATTTCTTCAAGCGCCGTCTGATCCGCCTGCATCCCATGGTAGTGATGGGCATGCTGATCGGCGCTGCGGCGTTCTCCTTCGGCGCCTGAGGACCTTACGAAATGATCGCCGGCGTTCCGGTCGGACGCATGCTTCTGATCCTGCTGCTGGGGTGTCTGATGATTCCCGTGCCGCCGTCGATGGACATTCGCGGCTGGAGTGAGACCTATCCGCTGGACGGCCCCGCATGGTCGCTTTTCTTCGAGTATATCGCCAATATCTGCTATGCCCTTGTCCTGCGGCGGCTTTCGAAACTGTTGCTGGGGGCGCTCGCCGTTGTCGCGGCATGCTTTACGGTGCGTCTTGCCGTGACGCAGGGCGATATGATCGGCGGCTGGGCGCTCGACGGCGAACAGCTCGGCGTAGGTTTCACGCGGCTGGCCTATCCGTTTATCGCCGGACTGCTGCTGTCGCGCGTCGGAAAGCTGATCCGTCTGCGCGGCGCTTTCTGGCTTTGCAGTCTCTGCGTCGTCGCCGTGCTGGCCGTGCCGCATCTGGGGACGGACCGCTTGTGGCTGAACGGTCTCTACGACGCCGTGTGCATCATCGTCCTCTTCCCGCTGGTCGTAGCGGCCGGCGCGGGCGGCAAAGTCACGGACCGGGTGTCGAAAAAGGTCTGCGGTTTCTTGGGCGATATCTCCTATCCGCTGTATATCACGCACTATCCGTTCGTCTATATTTATACTGCGTGGGTGATCGATACCCGTCCCGCATGGCCCGAAGCACTGGGGTACGGCGCGCTGGTTTACGGCGGCAGCATCCTGCTGGCGTGGTTGTGCCTGCGTCTGTACGACGAACCGGTGCGCGGGTGGCTCAAACGCCGCTTCATGCAGCGCAAACCGGTGCAGGGGTAATTTTGTCGCACGGACGACTCCAGCCGGAGTCGCGTTTTCGTGTCGTCAGTTCGATTTCTCCGTCAGTTTCTCCTGCACCTCGTACGCTTCCGCGATCAGGTCGCGCGGATAGTCGTACATTTCCAGAATCCGGATGGCGTTGCGGGTGGTGAGGGGACCCGTGTGCAGTTGGTAGTCGAAGACCAGCTTCCCGTCGATCACCTCCTCGCGGAAGTGGTGCAGTTCGTAGCCGTCTTTGCGGAGCAGGTCCGCCAGCTCGACGTCGTGCGTCGATACCAGCACGAGATGCGGCCCCCGGTTGAGGTGCGCCAGCACGGCTTTTCCTGCGGCGATGCGTTCGGTCGTGTTCGTGCCCTTGAAAAGTTCGTCGAGGGCGAACAGACACGGCGCCGGCTCCTGCGATGCGTCGATGAACCGTTTGACGGTCAGCACTTCCTGCAGGTAATAGCTCGTCCCTTCGGCGATGTCGTCCGAGATGCGGATCGAGCTGTAAATCTTCATGTACGGGGCCGTGTATGCCTCGGCGAAGCAGATGTCGAGCGTCTCGGCCAGCAGGGCGTTGAGCACCAGCGTGCGGATGAACGTGGTCTTGCCCGACATGTTGGAACCGGTAAGTAGCAATCCCGTGCCGTCCAGCTCCAGCGTATTGGGGACGCAGTCTCCGATGAGCGGATGTATGACCTCCTCGGCCCGCAGGTATTTCCCGTCGGTGAATTCCGGGCGGCAGGTCGGCGTTTCGCCGCGCAGGCGTGCCGCCGAAATCGCGGCGTCGGTCTCTCCGATGAACCGGAACAGTCCGTGGATGGCGTCGCGACGCGCTATGATGCTGCCTGTGAAGCGGTGGAAGAGAATCACCTCGACGTTGAAGGCCGCCTTCAGCAGTTCGAGCACCAGCCATACGGCCGCGGCCAGTTCGTTGGCGCTGTCGCCCTGCGTGCCGACCACGCGGCTGCGCCGTTCGACCTCGGAGACCTGACGGATGACCTTCAGGGCCTCCTCCGTGCCGGGAACCTCCTCGGCAGCGAGATGCCGGGCGGTCCGCAGCGCCAGCGACAACTGTTTCACGGCCGAAGCATAGATCGAAATGTTGAGCTTGTTGCTGTAATGGATATACATGTTCGCGGCGAAGACGGCAAGGAACAGCAACAGCAGCAGCGGATAGAGAAAGCTCAGCAGCAGCGACAGCACGGCTGCGGCCGAGAGCAGGTAGACGAGAGCGATGCGGCGCACCTGCTCCGGCTTGTCGAAAATCAGGTTTTGCAGGTCGTAGGCGTCGTCGTCCGAGAGCCGCGAAAGGTGTTTCGCGCATTGTTCGGCATGTCCGGTGTTCCCGGCGAAATGATCCGTCCTGCGACCGAACTCCTGCACCTCTTCCGTGCCGCGCAGGGTCCTCAGACGGGCGTACAGGTATTGCTGTCCCGGTTTGGAGGCGGTGCGGTCGATGCGCTCGAATACGGCGTTGAGGTCGAGGTCGGCCGTGGTCTCGGCGTCGATGGTCTGAAAAGAGCTCTCTTCCGAGGAGACGTTGTAGAAATAACGGCTTGTCAGGTCGAAATTACGCGCGGCCCGTTTTTCGCCGGATGCTCCGGGAAGCCCCAAAAAGGTTGTCAGGTATGCAGTAGGTTTCATGGTCGCGTGTCGGTTGTTCTGGCGTCCGACCGGAACGGCCGGTCGGATGCGGGACGGTGGGCAGGGGGCCGTATCGCATGCGGTCCCGCATTCCGTGCCGCCTCTGCGTTAATATTGCGGTGCGGCGTTCATCGCCTTGGCGATGCCTTCGGCGATCTGATCCAGTCCGCCTTGGAGTTTGCCGCCGATCATCATTTTCATCATCATATTCAGCTCGATGTGCAGCACCAGCCGCATGCGGGTGTCGGTGTCCGAGACCTTGTGGAGCTGGATCCAGAATGCGAAGTCCATCGGCACTCCGCCGCCGTCGGCGACGATCTTGACGTGCCGGGGCGCTTCGCGCTCCTCCATGCGGAGCTTTACGGTGAAGCCTTTGGCTTTGAACGAGCAGGTGTCTTCGGTCGCCTGCCACTCCTCGACCTTGTCTGCCACGGCGGGCGTCAGGTTGTCGAAACGGCTGATGACGGCGTAAATCTGTTCGGCGGGACGCAAAATCTGTTGCTGTTTGGAGATGTATTCCTGCATGGTTGTATTTAATGGGTGAATCGGATTTCAGCGCAGGGCCGGCCGGAGTTTATCCCTTCCGGAGCCTGCCGCCTGCAAAAGTAGTGATTTTTCGCGGGACGGGCAAATTGTCCGCCGCCGGGGGCGGAACGTGAACCGCCCGGCAACCTGCCCGGTGTAGCGGGGCGTGTTGCCGGACGTATGTGCAGGCTCGGAGTGTCAGTCGATCTCGAACGTGCGGGCCGTGTCGCTGTCCACGGTGATGCGTACCGTCATCACGTTGTCGGGCAGCAGCTGCTCGATCTTTTCGGGCCATTCGACCAAACAGAGGTCGCCCGAATAGAAATACTCTTCGTAGCCGAAGTCGTAAGCTTCGCGGACGTCGTTGATGCGGTAGAAGTCGAAATGGTGGATGCGGCGGCCGCCCTTGCCCTTGTACTGGTTGACGATGGCGAACGTGGGGCTGGTTACGGTGTCCGTCGCGCCCAGCTGCGCGGCGATTTCGCGGATCAGCGTCGTTTTTCCGGCGCCCATTTCTCCGCGGAAGGCGACTACCGTGCGGCGGCCGAGGGCTTCGATGACCGCTTCGGCGACGTCCGGCAGGTCGTCCTGCGAGGTGATATGGATGGTTTTCATCTATTGTTTGGGTTTTAAGACGATGTAGGGCACGATCATCTCTTCCATCGAGATGCCGCCGTGCTGGAATGTATTGCGGTAGTAGCGGATATGGCGGTTCGCGTCGTTGTTGTAAACCAGAAAATCCGAATTGTAGGCGAAGATGTAGCTCGACGTGAGGTTGCTCGACGGAAGCTGCACGTCTTCGGGCTTGAGCACTTCGTAGACGTCGCGGGAGTTGTAGGCCAAGTTGCGGCCCGTTTTGTAGCGCAGGTTGGCCGAAGTCTCGCGGTCGCCGGTCACCTTCACCGGATTGTCCACGCGGATGGTGCCGTGGTCGGAGGTGATAACCACCGTGTGTCCCCGTTCCGAGAGGAGTTTGAGGATGGTGTAGAGGTCCGAATGTTCGAACCACGAGCGCGTCAGCGAGCGGAACGCCGCGTCGTCCTCGGTGAGTTCGCGGATGATGTCGGTTTCGGTGCGCGCGTGCGAGAGAATGTCGAGGAAATTGTAGACGATGACCGAGAAGTCGGCGTCGTACACCTTTTGTATATTGTCCACCAGTTTGCGGCCCTGCTCCGGGCGCACGAGCTTGTCGAACGAGAATTTCCAGTTCTTGCCGTTCTGGGCCATCAGCCGTTTGAGGAACTCCTCCTCGTACTGGTTCTTTCCGCCCTCCTCGTTGTCGTTGAGCCATTTGTTGGGCATCAGCTTGTCGATGGCCAGCGGCATCAGGCCGGCGAAGACGGCGTTGCGGGCGTATTGCGTCGCCGTGGGGAGGATGGCGCAGTAGAAATCGTCGAGCGCCACGTCGTAGTAGCCCCGCAACAGCGAGGAGATCGACCGCCACTGGTCGTAGCGGAAGTTGTCGATCAGCAGCAGCGTGGTCTTCGGATTCTCGTCAGCCACCGGGAAGATGTTGGTGCGCATCAGCGTGTGCGACATCACGGGAGTGTCTTCCGAACGCCTGTTGATCCAGTTGTAGTAGTTGCGGCGCACGAACTTGCAGAACTCCTGATTGGCCTCGGTTTTCTGGTAGGTCAGCACCTCCTTGATGCTCTGGTCGGTGGATTCCGAAAGATCGACCTCCCAGTTGGCCAGCTTGCGGTACAGCGAACACCAGTCGCCGAAGGTCTCGGCCATCTGCAGCGACGAGGAGATGCGTCCGAATTCCGAACGGTAGTCGGCCGTGGTCTGCTCGGTGACGAGCTGCTGCTGGTGGACGTTCTTCTTGATCGAGAGCAGCACCTGATTGGGGTTCACGGGCTTGATGAGGTAGTCGGCGATCTTCGAGCCGACGGCCTTGTCCATGATGTTCTCCTCCTCGCTCTTGGTCACCATGATGACGGGCGTGGTGGGGCGCACCTCCTTGATCTTGGGGAGCGTTTCGAGTCCCGTCATACCGGGCATCATTTCGTCGAGGATTATCAGGTCGTAGGCCCCTTCGGAAGCCATGTCGATCGCGTCGTAGCCGTTGTTGCAGGTGTCTACTTCGTAGCCCTTCTGTTTGAGGAACAGGACGTGGGGCTTCAGCAGTTCGACCTCGTCGTCCACCCAGAGTATTTTGACCATACCGTTAGCGGAATTTAGTTTGCAAAATTAGTTATTTTATTATCAAACGCAAAAACCGGGCGTTTATTGAGTCCCCGTATTTTCCGGCGCGGAATATAACCGCTTCGGCGCCGGCGTGCAGGGCGGGATTTCCGCCCCTGCACGCCGGAATTCCGGATGGTGTTTTGGGTATATTTTTGTTCCCAAAAGGTCGGGGCGCTTTTGGGCGCTTAGAGACTATGTTGCTGATCCATAATTGATTGCCGTGTCGTCCGTCCGACGGAGTCCGACGGGGAATAATTGCCTGACACATAATATTTTAATTTTCGGGCGAGTTTTGCCCGATATTTGTTATCGTACTGTTTCAGTGGCAGGTAGAGGACTGCGGGAAAAATAATGAAAAAAAACTGCGGTTTGTTGGCTAAAATGTAAATAAAGCGTATATTTGCAGTCCGAATGTCTTCACACGAACTTAATAATTTAATACTATATAAACTATGACAAAGGCAGATATCGTAAGCGAAATCGCTAAGAGCACCGGCGTTGAGAAGGTGCAGGTTCAGGCAATCGTCGAAGCTTTCATGGATAGCATCAAGACCTCTCTGACCAACAAGAACAACGTGTATCTCCGCGGCTTCGGCAGCTTCATCGTGAAGAAACGTGCAAAGAAAGTCGCACGCAACATCTCGAAGAACACGACCATCACCATTCCGGAACATAACATCCCCGCTTTCAAGCCCGCCAAGAGCTTCGCTGCGAAGGTGAAATAATTCAATAAATAAAGAACCTCTAAAATTTAAGGACTATGCCAAACGGAAAGAAGCATAAGCGTCACAAGATGGCTACCCACAAGCGTAAAAAACGTCTGCGCAAGAACCGCCACAAGAAAAAGTAGGGTAGCACCTTAGTGCTAAACGATAGATAAAGCTAAAGGAGCCCCGGGTTCTTTTAGCTTTACCTATTTTCTGCGGTTTTTTGCGGCCGGGGCCCGTATCCCCGGGGGGAATGCAGGTTCCCGGATCGCCGTTTGCGGACGTCAGGCCCTCTTGCAACGCAAGTTATGAGCCCCCCCCCGCAGGGGCATTGCGACACAGTGCCGCCGAAATAAACCAGGGTATTTCCTTACCCGCCATGTTGCCGGCCGATGGCCCGGACAATATTTTCCTTTGGAGTTCGCCGCCACTTCAGACCAAAATGCGGCCTAACCGGTTTCAGTATTCCGCAACCCCGTTTCCGGGGTGCGACACACGATATAGATGAACAGAGAATTAATCGTTAACGTCAACCCGACAGAAATCTCCATTGCGCTGTGTGAGGACAAGGTGCTTGTCGAACTCAACAAGGAGCAGTGCCAGACGGGTTTTTCCGTAGGAGATATCTACCTCGGGAAAGTACGCAAGATAATGCCCGGGCTCAATGCAGCCTTCGTAAACATCGGGCACGAAAAGGACGCTTTTATCCACTACCTCGACCTGGGAAGCCAGTTTCCCTCGTTGCAGAAGCTGGTCGCTTCGCAGCAGCCCGGCAAGCGGGGAATGCGCGTCGAGGGCATGAAGCTCGAGCCGCCCGTCGAAAAGACGGGCAAGATCGGCGACTATCTTCAGGTCGGGCAGAACATCATGGTGCAGATCGCCAAGGAGGCCATTTCGACCAAGGGGCCGCGCCTGACCTCCGACATTTCGCTGGCCGGCCGCAACGTCGTGCTGGTGCCCTTTTCGTCCAAGGTGTTCCTTTCGCAGAAGATCCGCTCGGCGGACGAGAAGAAACGCCTGAAGCGCATCGCGGCTGCGGTGCTCCCCAAGAATTTCGGGGTCATCATCCGCACGGCGGCCATGGAGGCCAAGGACGAGGACATCGAGCACGACATCCAGTCGCAGATCGACCGCTGGCGCAAGACCTGCGCCGCGATCAAGAAGAGTACGCCGCCCGCGCAGCTGATGAGCGAGATGAACCGCGCCAATACGATCATCCGCGATTCGCTCAACGGCTCGTTTTCGCAGATCGCCGTCGACGACGAGGCGATGTACAACGACATCCGCAATTACATCCGCCTGATCGAGCCCGAGAAGGAGAAGATCGTCAAGCTTTACCGGGGCAACGTCCCTATCTTCGACAACTTCGACATCTCGAAGCAGATCAAGTCGCTCTTCGCCAAGTACGTCTCGCTGCGCCGCGGCGCCTACTTGATCATCGAACACACCGAGGCGATGAACGTCATCGACGTCAATTCGGGCAACCGCACCAAGGCCGAGGACAACCAGGAGCAGACCGCCATGGACGTCAACCTGGCGGCCGCGAAGGAGATCGCCCGCCAGCTGCGCCTGCGCGATTTGGGGGGCATTGTCATCATCGATTTCATCGACCTGCACAAGGCGCAGAACAAACAGGCGCTCTTCGACGAGATGGTCAAGCTGATGTCCACCGACAAGGCCAAGCATACGGTGCTGCCGCTCACCAAGTTCGGGCTGATGCAGATCACCCGCCAGCGGGTGCGTCCCGTGGCCGTGGAGGAGGTTTCGGACGTCTGCCCGACCTGCAACGGATCGGGCAAGATCGAACCGACGGTGCTGCTGGACAAGAAGATCGAGAACCAGATTTCGTTCCTTACGCAGGACCGCGGTCACAAATATATCAAGCTGGTCGTAAGCCCCTATGTGGCCTCCTTCCTCAAGCAGGGCCTTTGGTCGCTGCGCCGCCGCTGGCAGTGGAAATACAAGGTGCGGCTGCATGTCGTCGCCGACCAGAGTCTCGGTATCGTCGAGGTCCATTACCACGACCGCAAGGACAACGACCTGATAAACAAGTAACCGTATGACTGCCCGCGAGCAGCTGGCGCAGTTCGCCGCCGGGTCGAAAGCCCTGCCCCGCCTGTGCCGCGAATATAAGAAAGAGCGCGCAACCGTCCATCTGAAAGAGCTGGTCGGCGGCGCTCTTTCGTTCTATGCCGCTGCCGCTGCGGCGAAAACCGGGGGCGTACACGTCTTCGTCGCCGAGGACCGCGACGCTGCGGCCTACCTGATGAACGACTTCTATAACCTGCTGGACGAGAAGCAGGTCTATTTCTTCCCCTCGTCCTATAAGCGTTCGGTGGCCTACGGCGCCGAAGATGCGCAGGGCGTGGTGCAGCGCACGGCGGCGATGAACGCCGTGAAGGGCTTCACGAAAGGGTATCTGATCGTCTGCACCTATCCCGAAGCGCTGGCCGAGCGGGTCGCCGACGCCGAAACCCTCCGGCGGGATACGATCGCCGTGAAAGTCGGTGACAGTATCTCGATCGCCGTGCTGGAGGACGCGCTCGTCGATGCGAACTTCACCCGCGTCGATTTCGTCTATGAGCCGGGCCAGTATTCGGTGCGCGGCGGTATCGTGGACGTCTTCTCCTTCTCGGAAAGCAAACCCTACCGTATCGACTTTTTCGGCGACGAGGTGGACTCGATCCGTCGTTTCAACATTTCGAGCCAGCTCTCGGCCGACAAACTCGACCGGGTGGAGATCATTCCCAACCTCAATGCCGGCGATGGGGCGGCGAAGGTGTCGTTCGTGCAGTTTGCGGGCGACGCGGCGGCCTATTGGTTCTACGACGCCGATTACGTGCTGCGTCGGGTGAACGATATCCGCCGCAAGACGCTTGCCGACATGGAACGTCCTGAGGAGATCGACCGCCTGATGACCAGCCGTAACGCACTGCTCGGCGATTTGGCGAACTGCCGGATGCTCGCCCTGCGCGACAACCTGCCGGAGCGTCCCGCCACGGCGGCCGTAGAGTTCGATACGGCTCCCCAGCCTAAGTTCAACAAGAATTTCGAGATGCTGGCCGACGACATGATCCGCAATTCGCTGCGCGGCTACACGACCTATATCCTCTCGGAAAACAAGGTGCAGGTCGAGCGTCTCGAAAACATCTTTCACCAGATCGGACGCGGGCAGGCCGTCGTGCGGCCCCTTTCGGTGACGCTGCACGAGGGTTTCGTGGACAACGACCTGAAGTTGTGCCTCTATACCGACCATCAGATTTTCGACCGCTACCAGCGTTACCGCATCAACGGCGAGATCAGGCGCGACGAACAGATGACCGTCGCCGAGCTGAACCAGTTGCGGCCGGGCGACTATGTGGTGCATATCGACCACGGCGTGGGCCGCTTCGACGGGCTTGTGAAGATCAACGAAAACGGCAAGGCGCACGAGGCGATCAAACTGGTCTACAAGGATGGAGACGTGCTGTTCGTGAACGTCCATTCGCTCCATCGCATTTCGCGCTACAAGTCGGGCGACGGCGAGCCGCCGAAGGTCTACAAGCTGGGCAACGGCGCATGGCAGAAGCTCAAGAACGCCACCAAGAAGGCCGTCAAGGATATTTCGCGCGAGCTGATCGCCCTCTATGCCAAACGCAAGGCCAGCAAGGGATTCGCATTTACGCCCGACAGCTATCTGCAGCACGAGCTGGAGGCGTCGTTCCAGTGGGAGGACACGCCCGACCAGCAGACGACCGTGGCGGCCGTCAAGAAGGACATGGAGTCCGACCAGCCTATGGACCGGCTGGTCTGCGGCGACGTGGGCTTCGGCAAGACCGAGGTGGCGATCCGCGCAGCGTTCAAGGCGGCCGTGGACGGCAAGCAGGTCGCCGTGCTGGTGCCGACGACGATTCTCGCCCTGCAACACTACCGCTCGTTTTCGGAGCGTCTGCGCAACTTCCCCGTGCGGGTCGAGTATCTCAACCGCACCAAAACGGCCAAAGAGGTGTCGCAGATCCGCGCCGACCTCGAAGCTGGCCGTATCGACATCCTGATCGGCACGCACAAGATTCTGGGCAAACAGATCGTATTCCGCGATCTGGGGCTGCTGATTATCGACGAGGAGCAGAAATTCGGCGTGGCGGCCAAGGAGAAGCTGACGCAGCTGGCGGTCAACGTCGATACGCTGACTCTCACGGCGACGCCGATTCCGCGAACGCTGCAATTCTCGCTCATGGGTTCGCGCGACCTTTCTGTCATCTCGACGCCGCCGCCCAACCGGCAGCCGATCGTCACCGAATCGCACGTCTTCTCGGAGGAGATCATCCGCGACGCCGTCGAAACGGAACTCGCGCGCGGCGGACAGGTCTACTTCGTCCACAACCGCGTCGAGGACCTGATGACCATGCAGGGGCTTATCACCCGCATCTGCCCCAAGGCCCGCGTGGGCGTGGGGCACGGCAAGATGCCCGCCGAGAAGCTGGAGCGGCTGATCATGGACTTCATCTACGGGGAATTCGACGTGCTGGTCGCCACGACCATCGTCGAGAACGGCATCGACATTCCCAATGCCAATACGATCATCGTGAACAATGCCCAGAACTTCGGCCTGAGCGACCTGCACCAGCTGCGCGGACGTGTGGGCCGCAGCAATCAGAAAGCCTACTGCTACCTGCTTTCGCCGCCCGACGAGCTGCTGTCGTCCGATGCGCGCCGCCGCCTGCGGGCCATCGAGGAGTTCTCCGATCTGGGATCGGGCTTCAATATCGCCATGCAGGACCTCGACATCCGCGGCGCGGGCAACCTGCTGGGAGCAGAGCAGAGCGGATTCATCGCCGATATCGGTTTCGAGACCTATCAGAAGATCATGAACGAAGCGATCGCCGAACTGCGCGCCGAGGGACTGCATGTCGCAGGCCTGAACGATTCGGAACAGGAGGTGGTCGAGCAGCTGCGCTATATCGACGACGCGCATATCGAAATCGAGGTCGAAGCCGGTCTTCCCGACTTCTATGTGGCGCAGCAGGCCGAGCGCCTGAAGCTCTACCGGGAGCTGGATTCGACCAAGGACGAGGAGGCGCTGCTGGCCTTCGGAGAGCGTCTGGCGGACCGTTTCGGCCCTCTGCCGCGTGAAACCGAAGAGCTGCTCAACGTGGTGCGCCTGCGCTGGGAGGCGATCCGGCTGGGCATGGAGCGCGTGAAGGTCAAGAACGGGCTGATGATCGTGCATTTCGTCGGCGAGCAGGACTCGCCCTACTACAAGAGCGACACTTTCATGGACCTGCTTCGCAAGGTCACGCAGAATCCCGGCAGATTTGTGTTGAAACAGCACAATAATCGTCTGGCGATGACCGTTAGGAATGTCAAAGACATTGAAGACGCATATAAAACGTTGCAGCAGCTTTGAATTTAGTAGTAGATATCGGAAACACCCTTGTGAAACTTGCTGTTTTCGACCGGGGGGAGATCGTTTTTCAGCGCTGCGTGGAGCGGCTGCATCCGTCGATGCTCGAAGAGCTGTTCGCGGCATGGCCCGTGCGCCGGGCCGTCGTGGCTTCGACGCGCGGCGAAGTGGACGAAGTGGCCGATCTGCT
>OGUL01000757.1_pt1 | contig 32837 bp, 48 predicted proteins | sample 1553651 | NCBI WGS metagenome assembly OGUL01 (sample SAMEA2580048, study PRJEB22360) | human gut metagenome | biome: human gut; feature: human-associated habitat; material: faeces | place: Denmark | collected 2008/2010
GAATGGGATAAAGAGGTTTTTTTAAATAGATTTCAAAATAAACTAGATAATGAGGAGTTTAGAAAAGAATTTTTAAGAAACTATAAAAGAGAATTAAAAGAAAAATTTTATTAAGAGAAAGTTTTATTTCTTTATAAGTGTGAATTATTACTCTAATTGCAAGGTAATAATTCACACTTTCTTATTTAAGCATGGAATTATATGCTGCAATGGTTTTTTCAGCAGTAAGACGCCATGAAAAGTTTAAACTACAAGAAAGCCCTTTTTTTATTAATGTAAGCATAAGAAGGCTATCATTTAATATGTCTTCTATTGATTTACTTAGTTCATCTATATTATAAGGGTCTATTAATAATGCAGCTTCAGAACAAAATTCAGGTATAGAGGTAACATTAGAAGTTACTACAGGAGTTCCACAAGCCATAGCTTCAATAGGTGGAAGACCAAAGCCTTCATAAAAAGAAGGATATACAAGAAGTTCTGTAGCATTATAAAATATAGGCATATCTTCAACAGGAATAAAGTCTGTAAAGATAACATCATCTTTTAAGTTTAATTCATCAGCACGTTTTTTATATTTTTCATAGGAAACACCTTTTTTCCCTGTAATAACTAGTTTAGTATTTTTTCTATTTTTAGGTGTAATTAAAGAAAAGGCTTCAATAAGACCTATTATATTTTTTCTTGGACTAAAGCCTCCAACATATAATATAAATCTATCTTCTATATTGTATTTTTCTTTTAAAATATTTTTACATAAAAATTTATTCATAGGTTTATAAATATCTTCTGCAGCAAGGGGTGTTACAAAAATCTTTTCTTTTGGAAAGTTAAATTCTTCTGATATATCTTTTTTTGAAAATTCTGAAACGGTTATTATGCCTTCACACTGAGATAACATATTAGGCAATTCATCATTAAAGAGTTTAAGATATTTTTCACTTACAGTTTCAGGCATTCTTATGGGGATTATATCATGAAGAGTAATGACTTTTTTACAGTTTACATTAGATGAAAGCCCAACTCCATTTTGAGGAACATGATATAATTCCATATTTTTATTATTTAATATATTTGGAACACTTACTTCATCCCAAAAATTTTCTTCTAAATTAGCCTTTACTGATTCTATATGAAAGTTATTCTTTAAATCTTTAAGAGAAGAACCATCAGGAAGAAAAATAAGATAATCATTAAAATTATCTATTGAGTTTAAGCTTAAAATAAGCTGATGAGTATAGGTACCTATTCCAGTGCCTCTATACCATTTAGCGGCTCTGCCGTCTATCCCAATATTCATGATGTATCCTTTATTAGTACTCTTCATTTATTATATTAAAATCAATTAACTTTTGTTAATAAAAGAAATAATAGGCACATATAAATAAGAAAGAGGTGAGGAATATGATGAGGGAATTTGAAATTGAAAGACAATTCAATATTAAAATCGAGGTGATTAAAGCTAATAAAGGAATTTACTATTTAAAAACTAATAAGGGTGAGCGATGCCTAAAAAAGATTAATTATGGACCTCAAAAACTTTTGTTTGTTTATGGAGCAAAGGAATATTTAATAAACAATGGTTTTGATAAGGTTGATAGATATTATTTAAATGTTGATGGAGAGCCTTATGCTCTTGTTAATGAAGATATATATACTCTTTCAGAATGGTTAAAAGGAAGGGAATGTGACTTTCATAATATAGAAGAAGTTAAATTAGCAGCTAAAACATTAGCTTCATTTCATGAAGCATCAAAAGGATATGACCCACCAGAAAATTCTAAATTAAAAAGTGATTTAGGAAGATGGCCTCATCTTATGGAAAAAAGAATAAAGTCATTAGATAAGATGAAGGATATGATAAGAAAAAAAGGCAATAAAAAGGATTTTGATTTATTATATTTAAAATCAATGGAATTTTATAAGGAAATGGCAAAAAAAGCATTACAAACATTAAATAACTCTTCTTATTATGAATTATGTGCAGAGGCAGAAAAAGAAAAGGGTTTATGCCATCATGATTATACTTATCATAATATAATATTAGATGATAATAACAATGTAAATGTTATTGATTTTGATTATTGTAAAAGGGAAGTAAGAACTTTTGATATATCAAATTTTATGATAAAGGTTTTAAAAAGAGTAGATTGGGATATTGATTTTGCAAAAGATATATTAGAAGCTTATCAATCTGTATCAAAACTTAACAAAGAAGAATATAAAGTTTTATATGCATATCTTCAATTTCCACAAAGATATTGGAGACTTGCTAATAGGTATTATTATAATGAGGTAAACTGGGGACAAAATACTTTTGCAGGAAAACTTAAGGCAATAATAGATGAAAAGGAAAAGTATTTAGACTTTCTTAATAAATTTAGTAAAGAGTATAATTTAGCATAAGTGTTTATTTTTTTATAACATGGAACTTAAAAAAATTTTAATCATAAGATATTAATAACAATGTAAATATGAGGTGAACATTGTTATGCTTAGTAAAAAGCTTAACAATAAAAAAGATGAAAATAGGTGATTTAGTCGTTAGAAAGTCTTATGATATGGATATTACCTTTAAAATAATGGACATTAAAGAGGAAGAAGGAGAAAAAAAGTATATACTAAAAGGAATAAGCATAAGGATAATAGCAGATTCTAAGGAAGATGATTTAGAAGAAGTTAAAGAAAATTATGTTGGAGAACAGGAAAAGATACTTAATAGTAGAGTTAAAAGTGCTATTAATAGAGCAATTTCAGTTCGTAAGGATGTTTTAAGTTCAAGGGGGAAAAGCAGTAAGATAGAAGTGAAAAATGAGCTTATGTTTGGTAGGCCTGGAAGAATTCTTCATGTAGATGGAGATAAGGAATATATGGAAACTTGTTTAAAGGTATACAAACAACTTCATCTTGATGCTGTAGGAAAAGCAATACCAGAAAGGGAACAACCAAAGGTCATAGTTGACCTTGTAAAAGAAATAAAACCAGATATAGTTGTTTTAACTGGTCATGATGGAGTATTAAAAAGGACAAATGATTATTTAGATTTAAATTGTTATAGAAATTCAAAATATTATATTGAATCAGTAAAGGCATTAAGAAATTATAATGGAAGTTATGATGAATTAGTTATATTTGCAGGAGCTTGTCAAAGTTGCTATGAATGTTTATTAGATTATGGTGCTAATGATACTAAAATGCGATTTTTTATTATCCCCTAAAATAGAGTTCAGGGAGTCTATTGTTTTTTTTTAGACTCACCTGAACCTATAAAATTAATAGTTAAATCCCCAGTATCTCCATTCCAAAGGATATCTTCTATTAGAGCATTGGATATCTCTTTAATTTCATCATTGGTTAAACTATCTATCATAGAGCATTTATTTAATAGCATTCTTATTAGGTCTAAATTAAGCTCATCTTCATTCTCTTTAAGCTCATCAGCAGTTAAAGAATCAATTTCTTGTTTAATTTTCTCATTTTCTTCTTTAAGAGCTTTAATTTTTTTCAAAAGCAAATCCTGGATAGAATCATCAAGAGCAAACTTATCTAAAAGCTTATCAATTTTACTTTCATTTTCTTTAAGTTTATTATTTAAACTTGTTTTTTTATCTTCAAAATTAGTATCTTTAGATGCTTTTTTAATATTTTGAGATAGTGTTTTTAATAGATTCTCTTTATTTTTAGAAAAATCCTTTAGAGCTTCCTTAACTACACCATCTATTTCATTAGCACTTGCATTTTTACAATCACATCTTACATTTTTACTCCAATATCTAAGGGTACAACGGTAATAGTATAATCTCTTACCAGTTTCTTTACTCACATGGCCATAAGTAACTTGCATTTTACTTCCACATTTAGCACATTTTAATTTGCCAGAGAACAAAGCTGTATGGCTCTTGTCTGCATTAGGAAATTTATCTTTATTTTCTTTCCTTATTTTCTGAACCTTAAGCCAGTCATCAGGCTCTATTATTCCATCATGCTTACTAACAGCAGCAATCCATTCAGTTTTATCTCTGAAAAGCCTTTTTATTTCTCCAGAATCTCCATATACAGTTTTCTGTTTGTTATAAGTCAATAATCCACTAATATTATTAACTTTTCCACAAACAGTTATGCCAAGGCTTTCTAAATAGTGGATAACTTTTTCATTAGCTTTAACATAAGCTGTATTTGTTAATATTGTTCTTAAATTACTTTTATTAAAGTTGCATCCACGTTTAGTTGTCATGTTATTTTGTAAGGTCCAAGTCTCTACAGCACTTAAAGACTTTAGTTCAAGATATTTATTATAAATTGTTTTTACAATTTCAAGTTCTTCAGGGACTGGCACAAGCTTCATTAACTTTCTTTCTTTCATATTTTCATCCAAACATTTAATTTGTTCAGCTCTAAATCCAACTGGAGCTACACCACCAAGCCATCTACCTGTTTTAGCAAGTTCTGTCATGTTATCTCTTATACGTTCTGCAATAGTTTCTCTTTCAAGTTGTGCAAATACTGAAGATATATATATCATAGCTCTTCCCATTGGAGAGGTAGTATCAAACTGTTCTTTTATACTTACAAAGTCTATATCATGTTTTTGTAGGGTTTCAAGGGTTCCAGAAAAATCTGCTACATTTCTACTTATTCTATCAAGTCTATAGCAAATAAGGATATTGAATTTATTAGCTTTAGCATCACTAATAAGCCTTTGAAATTCAGGTCTATTAGTGTTTCCTCCAGAAAATCCTTCATCTTCATAAACTAAAAAATCAGTTATATTTTTATCTGATAAATGAGTCTTAGCATATTCCTTACACATTTCTATTTGATTATCGATAGATTCTCCAATGCCCGTAAATTTAGATTTTCTACTATAAATAGCAGCTATCATACTTATCACCTCTATATATGTGTTTATTTTAAGCGTTTTTCTTTTTTTCGCTTTGCTCTTCTGAAACTGATAATATTTGTTCCTTTTGTTCAGCTTCAAGTTCTCGTCTATAATTCTCAAGTTCTTCATCAATTGGATTAGAATATTTTTTAAATGTATATTTCTGCTTAACATATAACTTTATGTCTGTTAAGAGCTTTTCAAAACATAATTCTATATATTCTCTATCTTCATCATCAAGTTTAGCATTTGATACTTTCATAGGGTTATTTTTCCTACTAAGTAATGTTATTAATTTTTTGATTTGTTTCTCTATATCAAACAAGTCATCACTATCTGAGACAGCATAAAATGGAATATTGAAAAATTTACTTAATCTTTCCAAAAAAATATTGCTTGGAGTTCTCAAACCTTTTTCAAAATCTTCAATAATTTCTGAGTCTATATCAACAAAATCATCATAAGATTGCTTTAATCTTTCTGCCAAGTTTTGAGTACTAAGTCCCATTTTTTCCCTTAAAAAAGTCAATTTGAAAGGAAAATAACTATCAACAGATGTATCACCATTTTTTGTAAAGAAACATAAATCTGAAATTAAGTTTTTTTCTTTATAAATAAAATCAACATTAGAAACATCTTTGAGGGCATTCATTTCATCAATAGTATCTTTATTATTATCAAGTCCTAATATATAGTCAGAAGATTTATCAAATATTTTGACTAATTTTTTTATATTATCATCAGTAAGAGGAATCCTTCCACTTTCATATTTAGAAATTGCTGCACGTTTAACATTAAGTTTTTCTCCAAGTTCTTCTTGTGTCCAGCCTTTTTCAATTCGTAGTTGCTTAATTCTATTCATAATAAGCCCCTCTTTCAAAAAATATTATAAGTATAATTTTAAAGTATCCAATTAAGAAATTCCACAAAGGTTCCTAATAAGAAAAATAATTTTAAAACATATTGACAAGTTCCTTTTAGGAAACTATAATTAAAGTATCCTAAGAAGAACATAGGAGGTGAGAAAATGTATAACAATTTAAAAAGTATAAGAAAAAGTAAAAATATATCAGTTCAAAATTTAAAAAAAGTATTAGGATTAGCAACAAATGCAGCATATTATAAGAAAGAAAATGGGAAAGTTAAATTCACATTAGAAGAAGCAAAAAAAATAGCAGATTATATAGGATTAACTATTGAAGAAATTTTTTTTAACAGTTAATGTTCCTAATAAGAACAATTATAAACTTTAAGAGAGGTGAAATACAGTATGCAAGAGTACAGAAATATTTATCAAATAGCAAGAGAAACTTCCGGTTTAACACAGGAAAGAGCAGCAGAGCTATTCAACATAAGTGTGGAAAGTTTAAGAAGCTATGAAACAGATAGAAGAATACCACAAGATAGTACAGTGCTAAAAATGATAGAAGTTTACGGAACACCATTTTTAGCAATGCAACATTTAAGGAAAAGTGCATTAGGAGAAAAATATATTCCAGAAGTAGAGCAAAAAGATTTAGCAATAGCAGTCCTAAATTTTTTGAATGAATGCTCTGATTTAGAAAATATTAAGAATTTAATGATTAAAATATCTGCTGATAATAAGATAGATGAATCTGAGAAAGAAGATTGGAATCATGTGTTGGAAGAAGTAAATGGGATAATTTCTGCTGGAATAACATTAAGGTTTGTAAAGTAATAACATATATTGCTTTACAGGATATATTAATACAAAGGAGGTTGGAGCAGTGAAAGTTAGGAATGTAATTGTAAATTATCCAACCAAAGAAAATTATGAAGCTGTTGAAAAAATTTATATATCTAAGCTTGTAGATATATTATTAAGAAAATTAAAGACAAAGGAAGAAATAGAAGCATTCTGTGAAGCTTTTAGCAGGGAGGATATTTCTTTTTAAAGGAGGTGAGATAATGGCAAAGTTTAGAATTTGTTTAAAAGAAATAAAAGTTTATGAACATACATTTGAAGTGGAAAGTGACCTTGACATTGATGAGGTTGAAGATATTGCAAGTAACATAGAAAAAGATTCTATTGATTATAAAGAATTTGATAACAAAATCTTTAAGAATGCATCTGTAGATGTGACTTGGTGGGAAGAAGATACAAAAGGTGAAACAGATGAATTAATAACAGAAGTAAAGGAGATGTAACAATGGATAAAACAGATAAAGAGCTGTTAGAAGAATACTTTTATTTAGCATGCAAATTTAATGATGGTTTAGATGATTTAAAATTAGATAAGCTTTTTGCAATAGAAGAAGAAATATTAAGGAGAATGAAGAGAAATGAGTAAAATGAGTTCAAAATTTTGGAATTACATCTTTGAAGGGAACTGGATTAATAGTAGAGATTTTACAACTGATAAATTAGTTTGTCATATGTCAGATAGAGATGATATTAATGCAGTATTTGATATATGTAAGACAATGGCAAATAGATTATGTGGAGCTTCTGCTTGTGTAGCTTGGGAATATAAGAAACTACCATTTGAACATGAAGCTTTAAAGTGGATAGCTTTTGGATGGGGGGACCCAAAGGTAACAAGTCGTTATGGATATGCTTACTTTGATTTTGATGAAGAACAGGTATATATAACTGCTGATGATATAAAAGACAGGGTAATCAGCTTTGAAAAAGCATTCAAGGAGCTATATAGCTAAGGAAGTGATAGTATTGAGATATTATTGGATGGCAGTTACTGCTGACAAATATGAGCTTCCATTAATAGTGACTGACACAGCACAACAACTTGCTGAAAAACTTAACATCAGGATAGAAAGTGTAGTAATTTCTTGTGCCAGGAAAGGAAGTGGAAAAAAAGCAGGATATAAAATAGTGAGAGTGAAAAGGAGCGAACAATGTTAAAAAGAACATATGAAGTGATTGGATATAGAAGCAGCATGAAAGAAAAGAAAGAAGTTGACCATTTACTTATCCTTTTAAGGATTAATTGGGAAAAGAAAGAGGTCAACTATAGAAAAAGGAATTTTTTTAATGGATATGCATATAAGAAAAAATACTTAGAAATTGTAGAAAAACTTAAAGAGCTTGGAATAACTATTAAGGAGGATAAAGAATATGGAAAGATTTCAGATGGAAAACATATATCAAGTTAATGGACTTGGTAATTATCAACTAAGAAATGCTGATGATTTGCTTAAATGTCATGGAATTGCCTTTGAAAATATTAAAGGATATGAATATCTAACAGAAAAAAATAAGAAGATATTTCAAAGATTTCTTTTGAAATTCTTAAATGTACTTGGTCTTCAAAGAAGATTCAGTATAAAGCCATTAGCAATAAATTTTGTTGAAGATACAATTTATGATGCAGTTGACCCAGATGATTCTGATTACTATGTAACAGTAAAACAAATCATTAAATCAATTCATAGTAGTGGGAAAAAAGAAATTATTCATAAATACTTTGATAAAGAATATAAAGGTTTAGAAGTTGCTGATGTTATCAGCAAAGAATACTTTAGATTTGAGTATAAAGAAGGTACAAGAAAAGAATGGTTACATGTAACCCATGAGGGTGAACAATGGTACTAATAAAAAAAGACCTTTTGCAAGGTCCCAAAAGTTTATGAGTTACGGATTGGAGCTCCGTAACTCCATTATAAACGTAAATTAAATAAAAGTAAATAATGGAGGATTAAAAATGAAAGTAATAATAGACTATGGAAATTATAATATAAAAGTTTTTAGCAAAGAAAAGGGAACATTTCAATTCAGTTCAAAAAGTCATACAAATTTTGAACCAAATCCAGAAGCTTTTGAAAGAGTAGAATTTGAAGGCATCACAACTTTTATTGGAGTAGGTGACATAAATCAAGAATTTGTAAAGGTAAATAAAGAGTCTATGCAGGCTCAGATACTTTATGCAGTTAGCAAGGTAACAACAGATACAAATATTGAGCTATGTGTACTTCTTCCAATAAATCAACTTCCACAGAAAAAAGTAATTATAGACATGTTTGATTTAAAAAGCTTTAGATTTAAATTAAATGGAAAAGATAAATATTTATTTTTTAGAAAAGTTTGCATATTGCCAGAATGTGCAGTTAGTTCAGAATTGCTTCCAAATAAGGATGGACTAAATCTAATAATAGACATTGGAAGCAGGACAACACAAATAGCTCTATATAAAGATGGTCACTTGACTAAAAATGCAACAGAAAAGTTAGGTGTTATAAATCTTTACGAAGAAATAATGAATAGAGCTAATGCAGCAGGTGGAAGTTATGAACTTGAGGATATAGAAGACCAAATAAAAAGAGGAACAATAAAAGTTGATGAAGCTATTTATAAGAGCTTCATGCATCAAGTCCTTAACAAAATAAAAACTAAAGTCACTTTGAATAATAGTAAAGTCACTTTCACTGGTGGCGGAAGTCTTGTATTGAGAGACGTGATAAATACCATTCCTAATGTTGAAATAATGGATAATGCAGTATTTACTAATGTATTAGGTGCCTATGAAGTAGTAAAGAAGGTGTGGGGAGATGGAGATACGCTTTAAGCTTAGTGAAGATAATGAAAAAGACAGGCAAATTATAAAAATGCTTGAGAGTGAATACCTTCAACCAACACAAGTAATTAAAAGTATATTGTATTCATTAGCAATAGGTAAAGAAACTAATATACTCCATAAAAGTGGAGTAAATGGGAGTAATACTCCAAACAACTCCATAGAAGTGGAGAATAAGTGGAGTAATGAAAAGATAGAGAACTCCAAAACACTCCATAGAAGTGGAGTAAATGGGAGTGATACTCCAAACAACTCCATAGAAACGGATGATGAGTGGAGTAAATACTTTAGTTAGTAGGGGAGAGGTTTGTAATGCAGAAGAGGTTCCGTATTACAAACCCCCATAAAATAAGCTGTTTTAAATTTATTTCATGAGTAGAGGAGTGGTGCAAATGCTTAAGAAACTTTTAAGCTTATTTGTTCCTAAGAAAGCTGATGAGCTTGAAGAGGAAACATTAAGTGAAATTATTCAAATTAGGGTTACACCAAGTCAGAAGGAGTTATTAGATAGCATATGTGAATGGCAGCATACAAACAAGTCTGACTTGATTAGAAAAATAATTTTTAAAACATACATTGATGACATTATTAAAGGTTAGGAGCTTAAGCTCCTGACTGATTACCATAGGAGGTGGGAATATTGAAATATACTTTTTTAGGTTTTAGCCAGCAAGCAATAATAAACTTAGGATTGGATGACAAGGAAGTGGTCCTTTTAAGATGGTTTGTTGATTTTACAGCTGGTAATAAAAAAATAAGCAAGAGAATTTTTAACAATGAGGTTTACTACTGGGTAAAATATGAAGCTGTAATGGAGGAATATCCTATGTTTAATTTTAAAAAGGATACCATCTACAGAAAATTAAAGTCTTTAGCCAATAAAGGAGTTTTGAAGCATAAGACTTTAAAAGAGGGTGGAGTTTGGAGCTATTATTGCTTAGGAGACAGGTATTTAGAACTTATTACAGACACAAAAATTGAAGCTGAAGAAGCACAAGAAGAGGTCGGAAATAAATCCGAACCCTTCGGAAATAAATCCGAACCCTTCGGAAATAAATCCGAACAAAACGGAAAAATTTCCGAATCAAACGGAAAAAATCCCGGAACGAAAAATCCATCTACTATATCCATATATAAAAAAGAAAAAGATAAAAAAGAAAAATCTTCTTCTCTGGATGAATTAGTTAATGCTTATACAGAAAATAATGATTTAATAGAAGCCTTAAAGGATTTTATGAAAATGAGGAAAGCTATTAAAAAACCATTAACTGATAGAGCAATGAAGAGTATATTAAAAAAATTAGATTCTTTAGGTAAAAATGATAATGAAAAAATAGCATTACTGGAACAAAGTATACTGAATTGCTGGCAAAGTATATTTCCATTGAAGGAAGAATTTAAAAATACAGTCCCTGCTGATAAAAAAGAAAGTAAACAATATAAAGTAATTCTCAAGGAGGATATGTAATATGGGCATGAGAGCTTTACCCAATAATCCTGAGGCAGAGAGAGCTCTGTTAAGTAGCATAATAAATAATAAAAATACTTTAGAAAAAGTAAAAAATAAATTAAGAACTGATGATTTTTATATAGATAAACATAAAAAATTATATGGTGTTATTTGTGAAATGTATGATAATGAGATTTCTATAGATTTAGTAACACTATTAGAATATATTAATTCTAAAAAATTAGTGGAAAAGTGTGGAACTATTTCTTATGTGACAGAAATTGCAACTAATAATTTTTACACTGACAACATAACTGAATATATAAATATAATAAAATCCAAGGCTGCAAGAAGAAAGTTGATAAATATAGCAAAAGAATTAGCTTTAGATGCTTATGAAAAAGAAGATATGGATATAAACAATAGCATAAACAAAGCTGAAGATGGACTATATAAAATAGCCAAGGACAAAGATACTGGAGACATAATATCAATAAGCACAGCACTTGAAAATGCCTTTGAAACTATAGAAGAAAATTATCTGAATGGAGGTCAAATCCTTGGAGAAACAACAGGATTTGACAACATTGATAAAGTAATATGTGGACTAAATAAGGGTGACTTCATTGTTATTGCTGCAAGACCATCAATGGGAAAAACAGCTTTTGCTTTAAATATTGCACAATATGCAGCTAAGAACGCATCCGTTGCAGTCTTTAGTTTGGAAATGGGAACACAAGCTCTTACAGAAAGACTTATTGCAGCAAGGTGTTTGATAGATTATGAAAAAATAAAGACAGGAAAGGTAACTCCAGAAGAGTTTACTAAAATCACGAATAATACAGCAGAGTTATCAAAGAGAAAACTATATATTGATGATGGAGCATTCACTCTTTCTGATATAAAAGCAAAGTGTACAAACCTTAAAATTAAATATGGGTTGGATGTAATAATAATAGATTATCTTCAACTGATAGAAGGAAGTAACAAAAATGTTTATAGCAGAGAACAAGAAATATCTAAAATTTCAAGGGAATTAAAAAAGTTAGCAAAAAAGTTGGATATTACAGTTATAGCTTTATCACAACTTTCACGTGCTCCAGAACAGAGAGCAGACCATAGACCTATACTTGCAGATTTAAGAGAATCAGGAGCAATAGAACAGGATGCAGATATAATCATGATGCTATATCGTGATGAATATTATAATGCCGATTCCGAGGATAAAAACATTGCTGAAGTAATAATAAATAAAAACAGAAATGGAGAAGTCAAGACACTTAAACTTGCATGGGTTGGTAAGTATCAAAGATTTGCTCCACTGGATGTAAGGGGATGATGAAATGGACTTGAAAGATGTAAAAACAGAGGTTCTTGTACAAGAATTGTCTAAGAGGAGCAACGTAAGAAGTGTTTCTGTTAAAGATGGTGAAACCCATAGATTAAGAATCTTTGGAGAAGGTGAAAGATATATAAGGGGTGAAGGACCATTAAAAATATTAGAAATTAAAGAAAAATAGATATTAATGCTTTTTAGCTTAATATAAATAAGGCTTATAAGAATACTTGCAGGACTTCATAATTCAGGATTTTTGTAAGTCAACCTAAAAAACATTTGGGAGCTCTAGCTCCCAAATGTTAATTAATAAAGTTAAGGAGATATAAAAATGTATATGTTTAAGTATGGATTATTGATAGAAAGTGTAGAACAACTTAAAATTTTAGAATTTTTAGCAGAAAACTTTAATCCTGAAAAATTTGAAATAGAATTTCCAAATAGTTATAGTGTTAGTCTTAAGGATGAAGCAGGTAATAAAGTCATAATAAGGCATGAATGTGGAAGTTTTAAATTCGATTATAATATCAATGAAATGCCGTTTTAAGTGGAGGTACAGTATGAAAATAGAAGTTAGAAGTGTAGTTTGCGACTATGGAGTTTACGAGGATGAAAAGTTACTTTTCATCCTAAATGATAAAGAAAATGCAGAGCTAATAAAAGAGGTTCTTGAAGCTGATGCAGAACATAAGAGATACAAAAATAAAAAAATTGATAAGATGCAACAAGTATTAGACTTTATCGAAATAGCAAAGGAAAAATGTACATTAACAACTTATCATCAGTGTCCAGAGTGTAAGTATAGAAAGAAAATATGCGATAAAATGATTGCATTACCTATTGAACTATATAGTGATTTAAAATTTTTAATGGAGGCAGATTTATATGAGTAAGATATTAGACAAAATGGTTTATAACGATAAATACAAGTGCTATTTTGCTAAGGATTGCAGAGCAACAGGACTTCCAATGGTTACTTATGGGTATAAAAATTATCCAGAATATGCAAACAAATGGCTAAGCAAGACCAGGTGTAAGAAAATAAAACAAGAAGTAAAAGAAGATGAAGAACCAGTGGCATTCCTAAGAGTTATGAATGGTTATGTACCTTTATATTACAGGGAGGAGGGAAATAAAAATGAGGCCCAAAATAACTAAAAGATTAAATAGTCCAAATGTAAAATTAATTAATTATAAAGATTATAAAGGTGAAAAGATTTATGATGAAGTAACAGAAGAATATTTTAATGATATAGGAGAATTAGAAGATTACTATGATAACTATACTGTTTCACTACCTTATCCACAATATGCAAATGGAAAAGAAAAAATTCCCACAGAAATAATTTTTAATTTAATGAAAGGGTTAGGATTCCCTAAAAAATTTTTTTATCAAATTAAGTGGGAAAGGGTTTAAATGGTGATGAAATGAGCAATTAATGGTGGAGGAAATAAAAAAATGATAAAAATAAGACTTCGTTATGTTGATGATGAAAAGGGGAAAGAGGAATTAAATATAGCTTTAAAGAAAATAGAAAAAGAATTTGACATAATTTCTAAAAGTAAGAGTTATCAAGATTCAAGAGGTTCTAAATATTCAAGAATATATTTAGATTTGAAAAATAAATAAATCAATAAGGAGTAAGTTAAATATGTTTAAAGGTATTTTTATATCAAATTCATACATTAAAGATAAAAATTTAAACAGTAATGAGAGAATCATATTAGGATTTTTAGAATTGTTTAATAAATATATTGACGATAAAAGACTTACTAATAAAACAATTTCATCATGTACTGGAATAAGTGAAAGTATAGTTAATAAAAGTTTGAAAAGACTTGAAGCAGAAGGATATATAAAAATAAAATTTATATATCATAAGAAAACAATGATAAAGCTTGGAAAAGAGATAACAATATTAAAGTAATTAATTTGAAGGTGTTCTTATTGGAGCGCCTTCTTTGGAATTGGAGGAGCATAATATGATTGTAAGTAAGGAAAAGTATAAAGAATTAAAAAGAATAGCAGAAAGTAAGCTGAGAGCTTATCCTTATCATAAGTTTTCAGATAAAAATGATAAGTCAGTAGAATTTATAGAATTTGTTATGGAAAGGCTGGATGAGACCAGTAAGGAGATAATTAAGATGTCATATTTTATAGATGATGTTCCCAAAAACAAGATATTGAATGATTTAAATATAAGTAATGCATGTTACTATAGAAAGAAAAGAAGAGCATTAGAAAAGTTTATCATAGGGCTTAGTTATTAAGCCTTATTTTTATGCAAAAAAAGTGCAAAAAAAGTGATAAAAAATAGATAGAAAATAGATAGAAAATTGAGTAAAAAAACATATACAGAAATTTAGAAAAATGGTAAAGTTATATCTATAAGTAAATGAAAATTTAAAAAATGTACCCCTTTTTTGGGTTGGGGTGAACTATACTCTTTTTTAGGGTGGTGACTTATGGATAAAGAAAAATTAAAGAAATTATACCTTTCTGGATATACAGTTAAAGAGATTTCTGAAATACTTAACAGTAAAGAAAATACCGTTAAAATTTTTATAAAGAGAAATTTCAAAGACTTAAGAGAAAAGCATTTTTATGCCAATAAGTCAAGAAGAGAGGCATTAAAAGCACTTAACTATGAAGCTAAAAAAGACATATCTGACAAAGCTTTTGTTGAGAGAAATAAATCAATATACAAGATGAAGCAGAGTGGGGATATAGTAATAGATAGAACAGTAGCTCCAGTAACTACTTATGATACTCCAACAAGATTATCAAGGGAAAAAGATTTAACTGAATAATAAAAAATAAGAATTGCTATTATGGCAGTTCTTTTTATTTTGCCTCCTTAAGTCAGCAGTTTATCAAAAAAATAATATAAAGAGAGGTGACAAGCCTTCTTTAAACACAATATTTAGTAAATACTAAGCTGCTGGCTTTAAATATAAAAAAAGGATGTGAGGACATGGAGAAATTTTATACAAGCTTGAAATGTAAAAGATGTGGAAAAGAAATAATTCTTATTACTGGAGAGATGGAAGATACTCTGAGATATGGAAATTATATTTCATGTTCTCATTGTGGAGCTAAATCAGTAATAAAAGTAAAGGAATTTGATAGTATAAAAGAATGTATGAATCATTCAGCATATAAAAGAGAACATGGAGCTCTAAGGCAGGTGAGAGACTGATGAGAATATATGCAAGGAATAAATCTGTTGCTATAAAAGATGAAAAGCAACTGAAAAGAATAAAAAGTTATTTAAAATATAATAATTATAAGGCATATATTTTATTTTTAATCGGACTTGGTACTGGATATAGAGGTGGAGATTTAGTTGAATTAACAGTAGAAGATATAAGAAAAGCTCTTGATAGAGGAGCTTTAATTATTTTAGAAAATAAAACAAAAAATACAAGAAAAAAAAGTTTTGAAAGGATTGCTTATCTTGGAGAAAGATTAAGTGAAATTTTAAAGGAATATATAAAAGATAAAGAAGATGGAGAATATATTTATCCTTCTCAGAAAGGAAAAGGGAAAGGAAAATATAAAACTCATATTTCAAGAGAAAGATTAGGAAAAATTTTTAAAGAAGCTGCATCCAAAGTTGGAGTAGAAAATGTTAGCATTGGAACACATACTCCAAGAAAAACCTATGGTTATATTCAGTATATTACACATGATAAAGATATTAATTATGTGCAAGAACTATTTGGCCATACTTCTCCAAAGATAACAAAATCATATATAGGAATAGACGAAGATATTTTAAAAGAATCAGCAGATGTGATTGATACATATATTTAGCTGAAATTTGGAAAATATCTTTATTTTTTATTTAAGAAAACCTTACTTTTTCAACTAAAGGTATTAAAGGATAAAAATTAAGGATATATAGAAGTAGTGAAAAAATATAAAAAATACCTCACTCTGATACATTGTAAGTTGGAAAATACCTTAAAAATGTATAAAAAATAACTGGAAATTGAGTAAGAAAAGAGGGTCAAAAACTAAATTGTCTAAAATAAAAAGGAGGTTTTAGGGATGGCAAAAAGCAAAATAAATGAAGTTCTAAAAAGGCTTAAAGACGTGGAAACATGGGCATCTATGGGATTGTCAGAAAGCCAAATAGCTTTTAATTTAGGTATCAGTAGAGCAACCCTTGAGAACTACAAAAAAGCCAATTTAGACATTTTAAACAGCTTGAAAAGGGGCAAATCTCAGGCTGATTTTAAAGTGGAAAATGCATTATATAAAAAAGCTACTGGATATATGGTTAAGAAAACATCAGTTGTAAAATGTAAAGATATTTACTATGATGATGCTGGGCGTAAGTGTCAGAAGGAACATCTTGAAACTGTTGAATATGAGGAAGAAGTACCAGCAGATGTTCAAGCTATAAAGTTCTGGTTAATAAATAGAAAGAAAGGTAAGTGGAAAGATAATCCTACTAAAGCTGATATAGATAAAGAATTGTTAGAACTTAGAAAGCAACAAGTAAAAAATGAGGAGTGGTAATTATGAAGATATTGAAAGCGATGAATACACATTATTTTTCAGATGAAGATTTGGAAAATCTTGAAAGCAAGCTAAGTGATAAGTTTGGGGAAAAAGTTGTTATAATACCAGCAGGCATAGAAGTAGTTACTGGATTTACTGATACATTTTTAGAAAATAGAAAAGGTATTACTTATCATGATAATTCAGGCTTAGAGAATATGAGAGAAAACAAATGAGTACAGGAGTATTAAAGAAGTTCTATGGTTCTTCAGAATGGTTAACCTTCAGGGAGCAGATTATTCTAAATAGAATGATTGATGGAAGAGTAATCTGTGAAAAGTGTGGTAAGCAGATAGTTGTATCTAAACATATTCAAGTTCATCATATCATAGAGCTTACAGAAGATAATTATAAAGATGTGAATATAAGTCTTAATCCTGAGAATGTTTTGGTATGGTGTCATAATTGCCATAATAAACATCATGGTAGATTCTGTGGTGGAGGACATAAAAGAAAAGAGAAAACTGTATATGTTGTATATGGACCACCAATGTCAGGTAAGACTTCATATGTGATAGAGCATATGGAAGTAGGAGATATTGTTGTAGATATGGATGAGTTATATAAAGCAGTTTCATTTATGCCCAAATATAATAAACCAGATAATCTTAGGTACAATGTATTTGCTATTAGGAATTCTATTATAGATAATATTAAAACCAGATATGGAGGATTCAGAACAGCATGGATTGTTGGAGGATATCAAAGGAAAGCAGAAAGGCAAAGGCTTATAGAAACATTAGGAGCTACACCAATCTTCCTTGATGTTAGTAAGGAAGAATGTATAAAGAGATTAGATATGTGTGGTGACTATAGAGCAGAACATAAGGATGAATGGAAGGAATACATTGAGAAGTGGTTCGACGACTACAGAGAGTAGCATGATAGCCCCCCCCGGGTCAATTGATATTAATCCCCTAAGGGACCGGTGGAGGGAGAAGGCAATTAAAACACACATTGAAATTTTGACTTTTTCCTAAAAAGTTTTAGAGAGGTGGTGAAATTTTTGGATATTGAGAAAGAATATCAAAGAATTAAAGAGTTATTTTCTGGAATAGATGAAAAACAGTTAAATTTAATTGATGGTGCAATAAGGGAATGTGCAAGACTAAAAAAGGAACTTGATGATTTACATAAAATCATTGAAGAAACTGGATTAGTAAAAGTTAATCCAAACAATTCAAGTATGCAAAAAGAACTCCCAGTATCAAAACTTATTGTAAAAGTCAGGGCTAATTATTTAAATTATATTGCTAAACTATCAAATGTGTTAGGTAGAAATATAGAGGATGATGAAGATGAACTATCAGATTATGAGTAATGGTTCATTAAAACATAGCTATATACTTGAGTATATTGGAGAAATAGAAAAAGGTAACATAATAGTTGGAGAAGAGCTGTTAATGCAGCTTGAAAAACTAAAAAAGGAATTAACAGACCCTATTTATCAAAATTTAAAGAAAATAAAAATTGATATTGATGAATCTGAAAAAAGGATAATGTTTATCGAAAAAGAATGTAAGCATTATCAAGCTCCATACGCAGGAAAGCAGTTCATATTAGAATTGTTTCAAAAATGGATAATAGAAGCCACATTTTCTATTAAAATGTATGATGAAGAAATTGAAAGGTATGTTCGAAAATATAAGAATGTACTTTTTTTAGTTGGAAGAAAAAATGGAAAAAGTCCATTTATTTCAGCAATAGCATTATCTGAGTGGTTTTGTGGTCCAATTGGAGGAAACATACTTTGCTGTTCAAATTCATACGAACAGGCAGATATTATGTATCAAGGAATTGATGCAATGAGAGAGGAAAGTAGAACTCTTGAAAGGGTTACACATAGAAACCAAAAAGGAATATTTTTTGGAAATCCTAAAAAGAAAAAATCAAGAGGAAAATTTTCATATCAAAATAAGGGAAGTATTAAAAAGTTATCTAAAAAGACAGGAGCAAAAGAAGGAAAAAATATTTCAGTAGGAATGGTGGATGAGGTTCATGAAATGGAAGATGATTCATTAGTAATGCCAGTTCGTCAAGCATTATCAACTCAAGATGAACCATTATTTTTTGAATTAACAACAGAGGGGTTTGTAAATGATGGATATTTAGATAAAAGATTAGAAGAGGCAAGAAAAGTTCTTTATGGGGAAGTAGAGGATGAAAGGTGGTTAATAATTTTATATACTCAAGATTCTGAACAGGAAATATGGCAAGATGAAAAAAGCTGGCAAAAATCTAATCCAGCTATAGGAAAGTTTAAGAAGTATTCTTTTCTAAGAGAAATGCTTAAAGAATCAAAGAGAGATAGTTCAACTAAAGCTTTTGTTTTAGCAAAGGATTTTAATTTTAAACAGAATAATGCATCAGCTTGGTTAGATAGAGAAACAATAGAAAATAACCTTAAGGCAGATTTAGAAGACTTTAGAGGTAAATTTGCAATTGGTGGAGCTGATTTATCTGAAACTAATGACCTTACTAATGCAAGAATTTTATTCTTTAACCCAGTAACTAAAGATAAAACTACATTCAGTATGTACTTTATTCCATCAAGCAAGTTAGAAGAGCTTGATAGAGAGGATAAAGAGAAGTTCATAAAATGGGTTAAAGAAGGATACATGTATATATGTGAAGGTAGTGAAGTGGAACAGAGTGATGTTGTAGCATGGTTTGTATCTTTATATAAAAAATATAAAATAAGAGTGCTCTTTACTGGATATGATAAATGGCAGGCAAAAGCTTTTGCTAAGGAAATGGATGACTATGGTTTTGAATTAGAAAAAATAGGTCAAGGAGACCAGCTTAGTAATGCTATGGGAGTTTTGGAAGGAGATTTAAGAAATAATAAATTAAATTATGCACAAAATCCTGTAGATAAATTCTGCTTACAAAATGTATGTGTAAAGTGGAATACCGAAGGTACTAAAAGAAAGCCTGTTAAAGTACAAGGAGATGATTCTAAAAAAATTGATGGAGCTGTTACAATGTTAATCTGTTATGAGACATTAGATAGACATAGAACTGAATACTGTGAGTATATAAGGAGGTGATAAAGAGGTGGGTATATTTAATTTTCTTGGGAAACTAAAAGAAAAGGCGAGTAATTATGGATATGCTAAGATGATGAATGGTTGTACACCAATATTTAATCAATTTGGAAATGATATATATGCAAGTGATATAGTTCAAAACGCTATAAGGTGTATCCAAAATGATATAAGTAAATTAAATCCTAAGCATATAAGAGTAGACCCTAATACAGGACTTCAAACAATAGCAAATGATAATTTAAATAAACTGCTTAAATATGGACCTAATCCATTAATGACAACTACAGATTTTTTAGAAAAGATAGTGTATTTAAGAGAAATAAATAAAAATGTTTTTATTTATCCAACATTTGATAAAATCCCTTTGGAAAATGGTAAATATAAAAGACAATATACAGGCTTATGGCCATTAAATCCAATAGAAGCAGATTTTCTTGAAGATGAAACAGGAGCATTATTCATAAAATTTATTTTTTCACAAGGGGATAATGTTATTTTACCTTATAAAGATATTATTCATTGGAGAAAAGACTTTGGAGCTAATGATTTCTTAGGTGGCGATGAAACAGGTAATCCTAATAATACAGCATTATTAAAGTTGTTGGATACTAATGACTTTATAATGCAAGGGATTAAGAAGAGTATAAAATCATCTTTATCAGTTAAAGGAATAATGAAGGTTAATACTATGCTTGATGATGAAGAACAAGAAAAAAAGAGAGCAGAATTTGAAACTAAAATGAAAAATTCCGAAAGTGGAATAGTGCCAATGGATATTAAAGGGGACTATATTCCAATCAAAATTGACCCTAAAGTTATAGATAAAGATACTATGGAATTTATAGATAAAAGAATTTTAGCTAATTTTGGAGTATCTTTAAAAATATTAAATGGTGATTTTACAGAAGAGGATTACCAGGCATACTATGAAAAAAAATTAGAGCCAATGATAATAAGCCTGGGTAGAGCATTTACTAAGACATTATTTACAGATAGAGAACTTGATGTTGGAAATGAAATAATATTCTATCAACAAGGCTTAATGTATATGAATACTGCGAATAAAATTAATGCAGTGGATATTCTTACAAGGCTTGGAACTATTACTGATAATGAAGTCTTAGCTGCATTTGGATACCCTCCATTTGAAGGTGGAGATATAAGACATATGTCTCTTAACTATATTAATAGAGATATAGCAGACCAATATCAATTAGCAGGAGCTACTAAAAAAGCTAAAGAAGGTGATAATAGTGAATAAAAAATTTAAAAGTGAACAAAGATTAGTTGAAATGAGAGCAGTAGACAATGAAGATAATAAAATGGTTATTGAAGGATATGCAATTACTTATGACCAACCTGCTACTCATGAATATGGAAATTATAAATTTACTGAAGTTATCCGAAGAGGAGCATTGGATAGTACAGATATGAAAGATGTTCCTTTGCGATATAATCATAATGATACTTGGTGTATCATGGCAAGGACAAGGAATAACAGCTTACAGCTAATAAAAGATGATGTAGGACTAAAAATAAGAGCAGAGTTAATTGATACTCAAAGTAATAGAGACATCTATAAGTCAATTAAAGAAGGATTGATTGATAAGATGTCTTTTGCTTTTACTGTTTCTGAGAAAGGAGATAGTTGGTCTTATGGTGAGTCAGAAACACTAAGAGAAGTGACAAATATAAATAAACTATATGATGTAAGCGTGGTGGATACCCCGTTTTATGATACAACTTCTGTTTATGCAAGGAGTTTTGAATTGTTGGAGAATAATTTAAAACAGCTGGAGAGCTTAGACTTGAATAAAAGGAAGCTTGAAATGAGATATAAAAAAATAGGAGTGAATATAATGGATTTAGAAAAATTATTAGAAGAAGCAAAAGAAAGAAGAAAGGCTTTATGTGAAAGTATTAAAGCAGCTGCAACCAATCAAGAATTAGACAAAATAGAACTTGATATAAGAAAAGAAGATATAAATATAAGAAATTTAGAGAAAAAAATAAGAACTCTTAACAATGAAGGTGGAGAGGAAGATGGTGATGGAGACCCAGCTACAAGAAGCTTAAATGATGGTGTTCCACAAGGTGGATTCAACCCATTAGCAACTTATAGAAAAAATCAGACATCACAATTAGAAACTGATGATGAATCTGATATATATGCATCATTAGAATATAGAAAAGCATTTAGAAATTATGTAGTTAATGGGACTCCAATCCCTGCTGAGTTCACTGAAAAAAGAGCAGATTCATTAACAATGGTTGCAGATGTAGCTGCAGTTATTCCTACAACTATTATGAATAGAGTAATTGAGGATTTAACTGTAGAAGGTAAAATATTAAGTAGAATTACTCAAACTTCATTCCAAGGTGGAGTTGAAATCCCAATTTCAGAAGTTAATCCAACAGCAACCTGGTTAGAGTCTGAAGAAACAACATCAGATGAACAAAAAGCAGCAATGAAAGCAAAAATAACATTCTCATATCATGTTTTAGAAGCAAAAATAGCAATAGGGTTATTAACTTCTACAATTAGTCTGCCAGTTTTTGAAGCAACAATAGTAAAGAATTTAAAGAAAGCTATGATTAGAGCATTAGAAGCTGCAATAGTATCTGGAACTGGTAGTGGACAACCTAAAGGATTTACTACATATGATTTACCAGCTAAACAAGTTGTAACAATGACACCAACAGAAATGGGAACTGTAAAAGGCTGGGCAAAACCAGAAGCAGCAATAGATGAAGCACATGATGGTGACCCACTTGTATATGCAATGAATAAAACAACATGGGATACTTACGTAAATTCTATGGTGGATTCTAATGGACAAAAAATTGGACTTGGAAGAATCGATGAAAAAGGAAGAAAAGTATTAAATGGCAGAGAAGTATTTATAACTGATAGATTACCAGGAATGGACGCAGCAAAAGAAGGAGATATAGTTGGAGCATTAGTAAATTTAGAAGAATATCTTTTAAATTCTAACTTAGCAATGTACTATAAGAAATGGTTTGATGAAGATACAAACAAATGGAAGCATAAAGCGTTAATGATTGCAGATGGCCAAATGGCTATAGGAGAAGACAGTAACAAAAAATTAGTTGGTGCTGGTGGTTTAGTTTATATTAAGAAGAAGGCTGAGGCATCAGCTTAAGAGGTGAAGTAGGTGGAAAAACTCTTAGAGGATATTAAAGAATCATTAGGGATAACTTCAGATGATTATGAGGTTAATAAAAACATAACATTAAAAATAAATACAGTAAAAATGTATTTAAAAAAAGGTGGAGCTGATATTCCTGAAAATGATGAAGAAATAAATGATGTAGTAAAAGGCTGCATTGCAATAGGAGTTAATGATTTACTTAATAACAAGGCAGGGGAAACAAAGTTTTCTCCTGCTTTTAACATACTGGCAATGCAGGTATGCAGATAGGAGGGCTTTATGGGATATATAAACCCTTGCTATTTATTAACTATAAATGGCAATAAAGTGAATGAAATTGGAGATTGTGTACAGGAAACTGTTAAAAGAAAAGTATATGTTGACGCTTCATCAGTGCGACAGTCCGAATTTTATCAAGCACAGGTTGCTGGATTAAAGCCGGAATTATCATTAACAATAAGAAATTTTGAATATAAAGGAGAAGAAAGACTTATATTCAATGATAAAAAATATAGGATATTAAGAACATATGACAAGAAAGATGGAACTATAGAATTAACATGTGTAGGTGATACAAATGGCAGTACCCAGTCCAATTAAAATTAAGAAAAATGGTGTAGAGTATATATCTAAAGTAGATAGATGTAAATATACAATAAAAGAGCTTGTAAGAGCAGCATTAAAAGATTGTGGAAAATTAATCTGCAATAGAACCAGGAAGCTCATAAAAAGAAAAACTGGAAGGCTTGCAAAGAATACTCAATATTGGGTAAGAAAAAAACAAGGAGACCTTCAAGTTGGGTTCAAGCCAAAAGGGTTCTATGGTATGTACCAGGAACTTGGAAGTGAAAAAACAAGGAAAATAGGGGCTTTGAGGAACACAACAAATGATAATATAAATGAAATCAGAAAGATTCAAGGCATGTATTTGAGTGCTATAGAGGATGAAAATAGGGCTCTTGGAATTATTTCTGAAGATGAATATGAAGGGGAGTAGTATGGGAAAGCATAAAGAGCTTAGGAAAAGCATATTAGAACTTTTACATGAAGTTTCTCCAAGAGTCAGTTTTCAAAAAGCTAAAAATACTCAATATCCTTATGTTATTTTTGATTTAGAAAGAATAAATATAGAAGAAAAAAGTGTATATCAATTGGAAATAAACATATATGACAATGGGGATTCCACAGCAGTCATAGAAGATTTAGCAGATGATATTGAAGAATTGCTTAACAGGACAGTTTTAAATAATGAATATCATACAATTAATTTTTATATCAATAAAAGAAATAATCTTATTGAAGAAGATAAGGATAAAAAAAGAATAAGGTTATTGATAGATTTAAATTATTATGGAAGGAGTTAAAAACATGGCATTTTTCAGAAAAAAGACATATACAGGGGTTACAGAGGAAACTAAAGAGCATCTTGTATTAGATGCAGGAGTATTTTTCAAAAATTATGATGTTGAAAAAGATACTGTAGAATCTGCAACAGAAGCAGGCAAGCTTCTTGGAGCTACACAAGGGGGTGGAGAATTTACTGCAAAGCCAGAAATTCGATACATTGAAGCAGATGGGCTTAAAAATAAGACAAAAGGATTTGCTGTTATAGATGATTATGAAGTTACAATGGCTGCTAATATGCTTGAAATAACAGAGGATATCTTAGTAACGACCTTATCAACAGCAACAAAAGATACAAGCACAAATACTAAATATACTATTATAAAGCCTAAGGAGGATATCCAGGATTCTGATTATATTGATAACATTACATGGATTGGATGTCAGACAGGAAGCAAGGAACCTATAATAATTCAAATATTTAATGCTTTAAGTCAGGATGGATTAAGCCTTAAACCTCAGAAAAAGAGTGAGGCAGTACTTGCAGTTAATTTTGCGGGTCATTATGATATTTCAAACCTTGATGAGCCACCATTTGCAATATATTATCCAGTTAAAACTACTACAGAGCAGGGAGGGAAAGTAAATGCGTAAGTTAAATTTTGCAGACATATTTGTTGCAGGAAGAATAATTAAAAAATTAGAACTCAAGGAAAAAATTAAAGATATCTATTCAAAGGTACAAGAAAAAAAGAAAGATATTTCAAGTGAAGAAGAAAAAGAAACTTTAACTGAAGATACAGGAATAGATGTTATATATGCAATATTTACAGAATGTGTAGAAAGTAAAATGGAAAATGCATTATATGAATTTTTAGCTGGACCTTTTGAGATGAAACCGGAAGAGGTTAAAAATTTAGAAATAGAAGAGGTTATTAATAAATTTAAGCAGTTAGCAAAGGAAAATAACTTAATAGATTTTTTCAAAAAAGCGGGTCAATTGAAATTATAGAATTTCAAGACTTGCTTTTTTCAAGATATAACAAGCCAGAATTGATATTAAGTATGGATTACAATGAAGGCCTTGAATTAATCAATTATGCTATTAAATCTATTGGAAATAATAAGTTGTTCTTTAGATGGGCAGTTAATTATGAAAAAATAGGCATGACATATGAGGAATTTAAGGAAAAAGTAATTACTAAAGTTAATTCAACTAATATTAATTCTAAGTTATCTGCTAAAAAAATCTTTAATGATGTAAAAAATATGATGAAAAAATATGATGGGTAGGTGAGGAAATGGAAATTTTTAAGCTCTTTGGTTCTATTTTAGTTGATACAGATAAAGCTGATGAATCCATTTCTAAAACTGACAATAAAGCAAAAGGATTTATAAGCAGATTAGGAAATGGAATAGCAACTGCTGCTAAATGGGGAGCTGGAATTGCAGCAGCTGCTGGTTCTGTTGCAATAGCAGTTGGAACAGTAGCCGTAAATGCAGCAGATGATTATCAGAAAGCATTAAACAAACTTCAAGTTCAAACTGGTGCAACAAACGAAGATATGACTGAATTAGGTAATATCATTAGAAATGTATATGGCGATAATTTTGGTGAAGATATGAATGAAGTCGCTGAAAATGTTGCATTAGTTAAAAAAAATCTAAATTTAACAGGTGATGAGCTACAAAATATAACTGAATATGCTTTAGGCTTTAGAGATGCATTTGGATATGAAACAGAAGAAAGTACCAGGGCAGCAAAAGCAATGATGGACCAATTTGGTATATCTGCAGAAGAAGCATTCAACCTTATGGTGCAAGGTGAACAACAAGGATTAGATTATTCTGGGGAACTTATAGATAGCTTAAGTGAATATTCAGTTAAGTTTGCAGAAGCTGGATATAGTGCTGAAGATATGTTTAACATGCTAAAGTCAGGAGCAGAGAGTGGAGCTTGGTCTTTAGATAAGATTGGAGATGCATTTAAAGAGGCAACTATAAGATTAACAGATGGAAGTGCCAATGAAGCTTTACAATCTATAGGACTTGATGCTGATGAACTTGCTAATAAGGTTGCAACAGGAGAAACAGCTTCAAAGGAAGCATTTAATAGTATTTATGATGCAATTTTAAAAATTGAGGACCCTTTAGTTAAGCAACAAACTTTAATATCTATTTTTGGTACTATGGCAGAAGATATGGGCACAGAAGCAACACTTGCATTGTTAGATGTATCAGATGGATTTGATATGGCTATTGATAGTGCAAAAAAAATGAATTCAATACAATACAATTCATTTAGTGAAGCTATAGCAGGTATAAAAAGACAAGTTGAGTCTAATATACTGATTCCAATGGGTGAGTTAGTGCTCCCAACTTTAAATAAATTTGCAAATTGGTTTGCTGTGGAAGGACAGGAATATTTAAAGAAATTTTCAAATGCTGTAATGAGCATAATGCCTTATGTTGAGTCAGTGTTTTTAAATGTATTTAATACAGTTACTGGAGCAGTAAATATATTTGTTACTGCATTTAAGGGACAATCTGAAACAATAAAAAACACATTAAGCAGTATAACAAAAAATAGTTTTTTCAGCTATGTAATAGAATGGTGTGAATATTTTAGAGATGTTATAGAAAAGCTTGGTAATGACACTATAACAATGCTCATAGGAAAATTATCAAGTGTTAGTTCAGTTTTTAATGCTCTTATAGAAGTTCTGAAGCCAATTGCTGAGGGAATAATACAGGGAATTATAAAAGCTTTTGATAGCCTGATATATGTTTATGATGCATTAGTACCAGCGGTAAGTTTTGTTATAGATATCTTAACTGAATTAGGAAGGATAATTCTTACAGCTATTACTCCAGCAATTCAAAAAATGCATGAGGCATGGCGAACATTCCTTCAATACTTTGTGGCAATAGTTGCAAATGTTTTAGTCCCTATATTTTCAACATTTATAAATATGCTGAAAGAATTATTGGAAGAAAATCAGGATAAAATACAGAAGATAGGAGAAATATTCTCTACCGTATTTAATACTATTGCGGATATAGTAACGGTTGTTGTAGATACAATTAAAGATAAAATATATCCTTTCTTATTAAATTTAAGAAGGTCATTTGAAGATAATATAAGTATAATAAAAGAAGTATTTAAGGGTGCTTTTGATGTGATGGGCGGTGTTGTAGATACCTTTGTAGGAACATACAATATAGTTTATGACACAATAAAAGGTGTAATACAATATTTTAATGAACATAGAACAGCACTTGACCTTTTAGGAGTTGCAATAGGAACTGTAACAGCTTTAGTTTTAGCCTATAATGCAGCAAGTATTGCTTCAGCTGTTGCAAGTGGAGCAGAAACAGTTGCAATAATGGCTTTATATGCAGCTGACAAAATTGCAGCAATAGGACAAGGAGCATTGAGTATTGCAACAACAGCGTGGACAACAGTTGCGAGCATAGCGACTACTGCTACAAGTGCCTTAGGCTCTGCAATTGCTTTCCTAACATCCCCAATTGGAATTGCTATAGTAGCAATAGGAGCAATAATAGCAGTTGGTGTATTGTTATATAAGAATTGGGATAAAGTAAAAGAAAAAGCAATAGAACTTTGGGAAAGTCTTAAAGAAGCATTTGAAAATATTAAAAATTCAATTTCTGAAAAAATAGAAACTACAAAAACAATAGTAAATGAAAAAATAGAAGCTATAAAAAATATTTTTTCAGAAAAGTTTGAAGCTGCAAAGAAAAAAGTTTCAGAGATATTTGAAACAATTAAAAATGTAATACAAGTTTCTCTTATGGCCATAGGTTCAATTATAGATGCAGCACTACAAATAATATTATTGCCATTTACTTTCATATGGGAAAATTGCAAGGATGTTGTTGTAGAAAAACTTACTGCTATAAAAGACTATGTATCAGAAAAGTTAGATGAAATAAAGAACTTCTTTAGTGAAAAATTAGGACCTGTAAAAGATATTGTTTCAGAAAAATTTTCAGCAGTAAAAGATAAAATAACAGAGACAATGAGTACTGTTAAAGATTATGTTAGAGAAAAACTAAATAATATAAAAACTGCCTATGAAGAAAATGGTGGTGGAGTAAAGAGTGTTGTATCTGCAACAATGGAGGGAGTAAAACAATACTATTCTATTGGGTATGATGCAATTAATAAGCTTACAGGTGGAAAACTTGGAGAAGCAGTAAATATTGTTTCAGGAAAGTTAGAAGAAGTAAAAAATTATTTTAATGAAAAATTAGAAAATGTTAAAAATATAGTAGTAGATAAGTTCAATGCTATAAAGAGCAGTGTCCAAGAAAAATTAAGCTTGGTATTTAATATAGTATCAGAAAAGCTTGAAAGTATAAAAAATACAATGTCTGATAAAATAAATGCTGCTAAAAACATAGTAGTGGATAAATTTAATGCTATAAAAGACAGTATTCAGCAGAAAATAGATTCTGCTAAAAACAGTGTAAATAATGCTGTAAATAATATAAAAGAAAAATTCAATGTATTTGGGGAAGCAGTTAATACTGTATCAAATATTTTTGAAAATATAAAAAATACAATATCTGATAAAATAAATGCTGCTAAAGATGTGGTATCAGATTCAATAAATAGAATAAAAAATTTATTCAATTTTTCTTGGAAACTTCCTGATTTAAAGCTCCCACATTTCAAAATTGATGGTGAGTTCAGCCTAAATCCCCCAAGTGTACCAACATTAGGAGTTGAATGGTATGCAAATGGTGGTATATTCACAGAGCCTACAATACTTTCAGGAGGAATTGGAGTAGGTGATGCTGATGAAGGAAAAGGAAGCAACCCTGAGGCAGTAGTACCGTTAGATGTTTTATGGGATAAGTTAGAGAAGATTGCTAATAGAGCAATAATAGTACAAGCTCCAAATGGTAAAGAGCTGATGAGATTTTTAGCTCCTTACAAAGATGAACTTGAAAAATATGAATTAGGAAGGTAGGAGGATATATGAGGGATTTTGAATTATTTTTTAATGGACATAATTGCAGAGAATTCAATTTAATAGTTTCAAAATATCCTTCTATTCCAAGACTCAATGAGGAATATGATGAAGTAAAGATAGAAGGAAGAAATGGACCTTTATATATTAATAAAGGAACATATGAAAACAGAAAAATAGATATAGAATTTAAGCTAATATCAAAAACAGAAGAATATTATACTGATTTTGAACAGGTAGAAGAATGGCTTAGTAATATAGAAGATAATTCTCTTATATATGGCAGAGATGATAGAAAGTTTACTGTAAAAAAGGTTATTATAGGAGATTTAAAAAAAGAATTAAGAGTATGTGGAGCATTTAAAGTGACTTTCATATGTGACCCATTTATGAGAGATATAGAAGAAACTAATATTGATATTATTAATAATAGTGAAATAAACAATTCAGGAGATTTTGCAATAGAACCAATAATTGAAATTACAGGTTCTGGAGACATTTCTATTGAGATAAATAATTCAATTGAAGTTACTTTTAAAGGCATAAAAAATAAAGTGATTCTAAATTCTGAATTAATGTTATGTTTGGATGCAGATGGGAACAGCATATTAAATAAAATGTATGGTGATTTTCCTACATTTAAACAAGGTAAAAATACCATAGTAATCAATGGTTCTATAACTAAAGCAACTTTGAAATTTAGAAATTTATATAGGTAGGCGAAGAAAAAATGAAACAAATAAAAATATCAATTTATGATAAAAATACTTCACCAGATTATGTCCTTAAAACTAATGGAGTTGCTATTTTAGATAATATCTGCATTAAGGCAGATACAGAAGAAGATTTATCAACAGGAAATTATATATTAGATGCAACTTTTTTAGTAGATGATGAGGGAATTCACAATTATTTGAGTGAAGAGGCTATTTTAAAAGTAAAAATGGATTATGGAGATGAAATATTTACTATATCTAAGGTTGATGAAGGTACAAGGTATATTGATATAACTGCAAGACAAATAACTATTTCAGAATCATTAGCATTACACCTTGAAGATGTTAGACCAACTGAAGTAAATGGAGTTGGAGCAATGCAACATATGTTAGATAATGCATATGGCAAAAAGAATATTACTGTTTTTTCTGATATAACCAAAAAGGGCACAGCCTATTATAATGAAAAAAGCTTATACCAGGCCTTACACGATTCTGATAATTCATTCCAAAAAATTTGGGGTGGAGAAGTCCTAAGAAGACAATATAATGTTTCTATATTAAATCACGTAGGAGAGGATAATGGTGTATGCATAATGGAAGGCAGAAACCTTAAAGGTTTTGAAGGAACATCCAATATAGATAGTCTCTGCACAAGAGGGCGAGGAAAAGGCTATAACGGTATAAAAGGCAGTTATGTATCCAGTCCATTAATAGACAATTATTCAAGGGTATATACACAAATATTTGAGTACTCTAATGTAAAAGTTAAAGATGAAAATACCAATGAGGATGAAGAGGATATTATATTTAATACTGAAGAAGAGGCAGCTGCATATCTTGATTCTCTTGTAGCAAAAGAATTCTCTGAAAATGATGTAGATAAAATTAAAGCTACGTATGATATTGATTATGAACAGCTTGAAAAAACAGTAGAATATAAAGATTATGTTAAAAGCGAAAGAGCATTAATTGGAGATACATTAAGAGTATATATTCCACGTCTTGATGTAGATATTAATGTAAGGGTAATGGTTAAAAAATATGATGTACTGGCTCAAAGAGTTAAATCACTTACATTATCCAACTATGTTCAGCCAAAAGCTTTAAAATTGTCTGATATACAAAATAAGTTAGATAAATTAAGCGAAGAAAATAAAAATATGTTAGAGCAGGCAAAAGACTTTGCAACTGCAAGTATTATATCAGGAATGAAGGATAGTTATGTTATTGTCAAGAAAAATACAATAATAGTAGGAGATACTGAAGATATAAATACAATGCAGAACTGCTGGGTATGGACTAAAAATGGATTAGGGCACAGCTCAACAGGAGTTAATGGACAAATGAATACAGCTCTAACATCAGATGGGCAGATTGTAGCAGATAGAATTCTAACAGGAGTTTTATCTGCTATTTTAATACGTTCTCTGGATGGAAAATCTTATTTTGATTTAGCAACAGGAAATTTGATGCTTGGAGATGGAAGAATAACAATTAAAAATAAAGCAGGCAATACTGTTTTTTATGTAGATTCTTCTGGAAATATAAACATGATAGGAAACATAAGAAATTATGATTCTAATGGAATAAAAAGGTGTACTATAGAAAATCAAAAACTTAATGTCTATGATTCTTCTGGAAATTACATGGGAGGAATTGGACTAAATTCTGCAAAAGGAAAGCCTGATGTGAAAGGTCTGACATTTGATTTAGAAGCAGCAGGAAAGTATATGTCGTTTGCAAGAAAAGAAAATGAATTATCAGATGAGTATACTACAATGCTTTGTTTTTCTCGAGCAAATGGAATGTATGCAGAAGATGGACTACATTTTGGATGTGATTTATATGGACATCAATATACTATTCATAATGTAAAACTGGAAGGGATAAGTGCTGGCGGTTATAAAGCTTTTACTGGAGCAATTGACTTTGTACAGTCTATTACAGCGGGAGAGAATGGTAGTATAAGTTGGAAATATAGTAAACTTCAAGTTAAAGATGGAATTATAGTAGGTTATTGGACGTAGGAGGAACTATGGAAGAGGATAAATTAGAAAAAATTGTAGATGGAGAATTGCCTAAAACTCATGAATGTAATTCTAAAGAAGAAACTTTTAGTATTAAGGAGGCTAATTATGAGACCAATAGAATATAATACAGACCTTGTAAAGCAGAGCTATAATTATAAAGCCTGCATGCAAGGAGACGATTTAAAAATAAAACTAAATATATATAATAACAGTCTTAAGTATGACCTTACAGGAGCTACTGCAAAATTGAATTGGGCAAAGCCTGATGGGACTCCAAAAGAAAAAGAAAATGATATAACTATAGAAAATAATACAATTTCATGTGTACTTAATGAAGAATATACAGATGTTCATGGTAAGGCAAAATTTGAATTTGAGATAACTAAAGATGGCAAGATTACAACCTTCCCATTGCAGCTTATAATAGCTGAGAAGGTGTTCCAGTCAGAAGTTGTTAATAATAAGATAGTAGAGCTTTTAAATTTAGTTAAAATAGATGATGCAATAGATGATTTCATGGATGGAATAAAGAAAGAAATCACATCCATGAGTTCGGAAATGGACGAAAAAGCGAACAAAAATGATGTAGCAAACTTGAGCAGTGTAACACCAGAGTTTGCAAGCAGTATAGATAAAATGATTGACACTACTAAAACATATGTAAACATATCCGACGGGTATATATACTTATACAATTCTACTACAAGTAATTTTGAAAAAAGTAGTCTAC
>OGUL01000796.1_pt1 | contig 31769 bp, 34 predicted proteins | sample 1553651 | NCBI WGS metagenome assembly OGUL01 (sample SAMEA2580048, study PRJEB22360) | human gut metagenome | biome: human gut; feature: human-associated habitat; material: faeces | place: Denmark | collected 2008/2010
TCATGCAAAGTAAATTGAGTTTATAACAAAGCGTGATAACGCTTACAGCGTTTCCTGCTGAACCATTAGATACAATTATATATGAATATACCTACTGCAATAAAGGAAATACTTGTTCATAACCATTGGGATGAATTTAACTTTCAAATGATGTCGGATTGTTACGCTGATAAGTTGAAACAATCCTATTCAAAGTTTGATTATCCTTTGAATGACGGTATTATAAGCAAGATTGCTCTATTCTATAACATGAAATTAGAACTGAACCAATCTAATATTCTTTATTTTGATGTCAAGAAAATAAAGAAATACAGCCCGGAAGCTATGCAGAAAGTGGCTGTGAAGTTAAAGGTCAATAAGGTTATCTATTTAGCAGACATTCATCCCGGTTATTTGACTGTATGGTTAGATGAACGAGAACAAGTGTGGGCTGATTATGATAATCTTGTTTATTATTATGGCAGTGATATATTCAGTGGTGTTCAAAATATTATATCGGGCAATGTCCTTGAAACCATAAATTTAGTATCTAACAACGAAAGATAGCATCTGACGATGCTCCTTTCTAACCATTAGTGATAACAGCATAATTTACAAATTCAAAATATAGGTATATGATTGTATGTGCAATAACTATTATACTCATAGCGATTTTACTCTCGCTATTCTTGTTTAGGGGGAAAAAGTGCAGTATCGGAAAGAAAATAATATTGATAGTATGCTTTTCGATAGGCATATATATTTTGTTCAGTATCATTATGCTGCTATATTTCTTCTTAGGTGATTTCTCCGCAGAAGAATTATGGTAAAAATATCACTAACAACGCAGGGTAACGGCAAGCCGTTCCCTGCTGAACCATTATAAACAATAAAACAATTTTTTATGGAAGATTCTGATATTCTAAAGAGATTTGACAATGATAAGCTAATAGATGTTGTAAAAAATTATAAGCGTTACGGCTATGATGATGAAATTCGTGATTATGCTATTAATTTATTGAAAGAAAGAGGCTGGAGCGTTGAGGATTTGAAAACATTCGGTTATTGGGAAAATTCCGATTACGAAGAAGCATTGATACAATACAAAGCTTATTGTAGAAATTCACTGATAGCTGTCTGTGTCTTGGTATTAAGTCTTTGTATGCTGGTGCCTATCTATCTTGTATTTGTTTTTATGGCATATCGGAATGTATGTAAGTTCTATCAGGCATTAGGGAGAAAGGAAGAAGCTGTATTCTCCTTTGACTTGTGTTGGCATGTTTTGTTGTTCTTTTACCTAAAAGAGAAAATGAAAGAGGAGTTGAAAGGAATAAGATAAGTTTATAACAAGGTCGAGAAAACAACTTAACGTTGTTTCTCACCAAACCATTAACAATCAAATAAAGGATATAATTATGAATATAGAACTAAAACGACAAATTGATAGTTGGACAGAAGCCGATAAACACCAGAATGTAATTGATTTCTTAGAAGGAATCTCTCCAGCAAACAGGGATTTTGAAGAAATCGGATTATTGGCACGAGCTTACAATTATAATGGTGAGTATGAAAAGGCATTAGTCTTGCTTGAATCAATTCGAGAAGCTGGTGAGTCGGATACCAACTGGAATTATCGAATGGGATATGCTCTCTATTATCTTGGCAGGAATAGGGAAGCATTGTCTTATTTTACAAAAGCCGATGAATTGACACCAGGAGATGAAGACACGATTGATTTTATTCGTCAATGCAATATAGAAGTACCATTTAAGAGTAGGGTTGACGCTTTTTGGTCATGGTTTTTGCAGAATGAAGCAGAACTTTCGAGAATGGTCGAAAAACGTAACGAATATGATGGTGATGTGGTTGTTAGATTTATTGAGCAAGGTACTGACTTGATAGCAAAAGACGTGCATTTCAATATAGGTGGCAATTATGAATTTACTTTTTCAATAGAAGGGAATGAGCACCTATTTTATCTCTATCCTTATTTAATATCCCGAATGCCGGAATCGCTGGAAAACAAATGGCATTTCTTCCCTTATAATCCAGGAATGGATACTTCTTTCGAATTCCGAATGCATGGGATTAAAGTGAATATGGAGGAAGTCTATGTATGTGCCAATTATGATGACAAGCAAAATGATTTTGCTGTTTCGTTTTATGAAAAGGGTTTATGCTCTTTGCCTGAAGAACAAGGATATGGCACTTTTTGTATTATGATGGAAATAATGTTAGGCGAAGGTCTTGCTTTTAGGTATATTTCAGATGTTGAACGTGCTGATGAATTGAAAGGCGATATGTTTCCTCTTACGGCACTCAGTAGGCATATCACGCAAACATTAAAAGAACATGGCAAAGAAGTGTTTGAAAATCCAAAGGATGTTTTTGTCACCTATCAATTGGAGCCGGAAGAAAATGAAGAGTTACGGTATGATGTGGCTATCGGTACTACCTGTTTTTCTCACTTGATTTCCCAATATTACGAAAACGACACGACTATCTTTGATAAAATCAATCGGTTTGGAGCGCAAGCTGTATTTCTTGCATTTCCATATGACAATACAAGTGCTGAACAAAGAAAATTTGTTTTAGGCTTCCGGTATGCATTGGAGGATAGGATTACGAAAGAAATTCTGAATCCGGAAGGGCTGGGGCTTCTGTTGGGAGGTGCAATGGGAACCTGTTGTTGCTATATGGACTTTCTGTTGTATGACGTTAATGCCTTTTTAGAAAAGGTCGTGCCAGTATTACGCGAATATCCGCAATATTCGTTCTACCTTTCTGATTTCCGCCAGTATTGTAGGCTAACAAGATTGTCTGATTCAGAAAGTAAAGATCGCTAACAAGGTTGAGCTAACAGCTAAACGCTGTTCCGCACCAACCCATTACCAATTTTTTACGATGAAGACGAAGTTAAAATACCCGATATTCAGTTTTTCCACCAAAGGCAACATGATATACGTGTTCCGCACGGAGAAATTGTACACAACGACCAATACCGAGTTGTTAAAGAAGCGGAAAAACTATATCGTAGTGGATGCAACGGGGACGAAATATGTTGAAACGGGGGCGCATAAAGTGAAATGGCAAGGGATATTCGGGTATTTTACCGGAATGCAGGGGCGTGTGATTTCCATTGAATACGAGTACAAGGACAACCCCGAACCGTTCCCGCTGCAAAAGCTGCAAGAACTGATAACGGAGCGATACCCCAAGACACGGTGGTTCAAGGAAGAAAGCTGGGAAAGCGTGGACGAGTTCCGGCAGGCGATTTTCGCCTGCAAGACCTTTGAGGAAGTGGCGGACATACTGATGCCACGACCGCAGACAGCAGGTGAACGCATAAAAAAATGGTTTCATCCCACCCGGAAAGAACTCAAATTCAGGATAGGCTTCATCGTATTTCTCATCCTATACCTGTTGGCGTGTTACTGGATATTTGGCTTGGAATCGTATAACAAGGTGGGATGCATCATTTTTTATTAATTACCGATAACGACTAAAGTTATAGATATGAAGCGTCTACAATTCATAACAATGGTGTGCATACTTTATGTAACCGCAAGTTGTACAACGCAAAAGCCTGTATATAGAGAACGGCTTGAAGAAGCAAAAGGATATGCCCTTTATGCTTGTATCGCACACATGAACAAGTTTGTTGATAGTACGTCAGTTATCAACAAAGATTATTCCGGCGAATATTTTGTTCAATTAAGCAGCTTATCGCCGGAAGAAGTCATTACAATTAAGAATTATGTAGATAAAGAATGTATGAATTACTGGAGTGTATCTCAAAATCCAGAAGGTAATATGATTGCATATTCATCATGGAAATTCTATAAGTCCAAAGAATTAGATAACTTTATTCGTAAGACATTAAGAAAAAATACCGGTAACGACGAAAGATAGCATCTGACGATGCTCCTTTCTAACCATTAGTATAAAGACATGAGAATATTTGTATTATATAGTTTGCTCCTTTTCCCACTTTGCTGTGTTATAGCGAAAAACGGCTATGTGGAACAAAATCCAGCCAAGTATAGTTCTTTGACTGAACAAGATACCCTTTATATAGAAACAGAAGAAACAGAATTTGAAATTCTATATAGGCTGTGTTTTAATCAACAAGGTAAAAAGCGTGTTGTTTTTGAGTTAGAAGCGGTAGATGATAGCAGTATTGACTTTATGCAAAGCTATACAATCAATGGAGTAAGAAAGTTTGATTGCTTTGCCGTGTATGATAATGTGGCAGACGGAAATCGCTTCTTATTCTTTGATTATGAAAGTCAAATTGCTTACATAACGTCCACTTGTTTTTCCGGTTTCTATCCGATATACAGTTCTGTGGACTTTTCAAAAGCGGAAGTCTTGTTGCGAAATGAGCATTCCCATTTGAAGCAGCTAAGTGATACGTTAAGTATTGATAGCAAGGTGGATTATGTGCCATTTAACTGTAATAATCAAATTATAAAGGCAACTTTTGTTCCATGCTCCCAAGTGGGAAAGGACAATAAATATCTAACAACGAAAGATAGCATCTGACGATGCTCCTTTCTAACCATTAGTTGCAATATGAGAATGAGAATGATAATAATACTTCATATTTTATTCTTGCTTTCACCTTATACTTTTGCACAAAACTATAAGGAAACTATTCAAGCAGAGATTGATGCAATAAACGAGATGTCTTTGTGGATTGCATACCTTGTTCCTTGGGATAGTCTGGGGAAAGTGATAGAGGATGAATATATGGATTTTAATCAAGTTCATTCATACAAAATCTTGGATGATGGTCAAATCAAGAATGCCAATATATTGTTCACTATGTATTTCGATAGCGATAACAAAATCAGGAAAGTATTTAAGCGATGGGCTGACGGGGGTGCATTGCATAGTATCGCATATTATGATTCCAATGGGCGATTGATATATGGAGTATATAGTAGAGGAGATGAAATTCACGGAAAGTTGTATGCTGACGATTCGGGTTTTCATATAGAGCATTTTCCTGAAGCGAATGAATGCAATGACTGTTTTGAAGCGTACCTATTCTTGTCTACGAAATGTATAGAAACTCAATATAGTATAATATTACAAAGCCCCCCGAATGCTAAAAGGACGAACTTTACGCCACAAGTTGGAGATAATGCCATACTATGCAGCACCCACGTTTATTCTTTACCTAATGGAGAAAAAACTACCAAAGGTGAAGATGGCGTAGCAGTCCGATTTGGAATGCCTGTTGTCATAAGTGCATTAACAAATGGTTGGTGCAGAGTAAATTCTATTTTCAATGCTCCTTTTGGTTATATACCTATTCAAGACATTGAAATCATTAAGTAAATTAAGTAACTAACAATAGTTGAATGCTATTCTTCACCAACCCGCTTAGCCATCAAAATCATGCTAAAGTTATTGGAGAAATATTACAATATAAATTATTACTGCACTTATAAGCTGCTGTTTTTCATTTTCGAGAGGTTGCTAAATCCTTTCTATTGGCTAAGTCTCTCGAAATGGAACAACCGCTATATAAAACGGGGCATTTCGATGGCACAGAAACAAGAAGCAGCCGAAATGTATAAAGGCATCAATAGTTCTATCATAATTTGGGCGACTAACACCCCATGTATCATCAGCTTTTGGATGCTCTGTCTTGTCTGCCTTGCCTGCATCAAGATTTTCAGGGTGGAATTATTGAGCGTTTTGAATATGATTGTTGGGAACATCTTCCTCTGTATTTTGTGTTTCGCAATCATCGTGCTGTTCTTGTATTATGCCAATCGTATATTCCTGTTCAAGCACGACAAGTATAGGAAGTATTTCGCCAAGTTCGAGAAGGAGAAAAAGTATCTGCTCTATTACGGCATCTATGTCGTTTCTCTGATAGTCCAGTTCGCGACTTTCTACCTGCTGCTAAGTAGCGCATGAGGCGATGGCGAGATAACGCTTATATCAGACTGAAACATAACCCATAACGCAGGATAAGGTCGAACTGTTTCCTGCTGAATCATTGGCAACCAAAATGGAGAATATGACTATCCGATTGAAACAACATAAAGGGTTGGTAAAGACAATAGCCGTTATAGCTGCCCTTGTGCTGTCGGGGTGGCTATATCGTGAGCTTCATCCGACCATTATCTTCCATACCCCACAAGAAAGCAAGTATTTGGGAAAGATAGTTTGCACGGCAGATGGGGATTTGGAGAAACTGTATATCGAAAATCATACTGTCCGCTACAGGTTGCCCTACCTTTGGAGTTGGAAAGAGGAGGACGAGGTGGCTGTTTTCATAGATAACTACGGCGATGTCATCCGCAAAGAGGATTTGGACTTTTGGAAGTTGGATATTTATTTAGATGAAGATAATTGCTACCAGAGCCACAGCAAGACGGAATACTGTTGGGGCTTATGGCATATCTTACAATCAAAGACTGATAAATAAGTTGATATGTATGCTAAACCCAAGTTGCCCATGAAAAAGCGAACAATACTTATCCTGACCATCCTCGCAGCAGGGTTGCTGATGTGGAAATGGCTGGCTTGCGGGTACAATCCTGACAAACCGACGGAGTTTTATCCGATTCTCACAAGACTGAACGATGGCATGAAACACGAAGCCTTTGTAGTAAGCAATGCACCCTGCGACACTTCCGAATTGCGCAAGATGGTGGAGAAATACGACATTGAAACATTGCCGCTGGACACTTTGGAGAAATACGAATCCATATCCCGCACCTATTACAAAGAAACAAAGTATATGACGAAGAATTTCAAGGAGGGCGAGGAATACGACCCGGTGTTCTCCACTTGGGACAACATCCAAGATTTCAGGAACCACATTGACGACATCCTAATGGAAACGCACCACTATTCGGTGGACACGAACCAGAAATACCACACGGTTTGGGTACATTGGGATTGGGACTACAAGAAAGGCAACAAATATGTGAACCGCATCAAAGAACTTTTCCAGGATTGGAATTCTTTTGTCTGCGCCAAAAAGAAGCTGTACGGTATTGAATGACATGAAAATACTTGTCCCTGTCATATTGAATATAATCTGCTGTGCGGCATATTGCGTATGCCTCAATCAAATCAATGTATGCAAACCGATTGCGCACATGGACGTTTCGATAGGCATCCTCTTCCGGTTCAGCATTGCCGTTCTGTTCTTGACTTTGTTGGCGGGCATGTCCATCCTACGGCTTACCCGAAGAAAATTCCTGATAGCACTCCCGGTGATAATGCCTGTGCTGCTATGGAGCAATCATCTGGATATATTCCCTCATAGGGCATTCGTCTATATGGGATTGTCTATTGTAATTTATGGAATCTACCTATTCATTTGCGGGTATTTAACCAATCGGTATGGATAATTCATAAAAAAATCCGGCCGTATGGTCAGTCTCTCCATTATTTTCCGTAATTTTAGACGGTGGATTAGGATTGCCAACTTGAAATACCAATTCAATGAGAAAAGCCAATGTCATAAAGTTCACGATATACTTCTTGCTTTTCGCTGTTATTCTATACTTTGAATATTATGCGATAGAAATGCAAGGGGGAGAATGGATTGCCCATGACGACCGCAGACCTTTGGTAAGCATGATGGCACTAATTGGCATTTGTCCCATTTATATATTGTATGATATAGCGATACGCAATACGTTGTGTCGGTTGTCCGCTCTTCTGCTACAAGCTGTTTTTAACCTTTGGAGCCTATTATGGTTTAGCGCACTGCCAACACTTGGCACCTACGAGGCGGAATATGAACGCACTGGGGCGCTAACAGAAAATATGATACCGTCTGATGAAAACAACTTCTACTTTTGTTGGATTGTTGGCGCAATCATCATGACTTATCTTGCGATGGTAATGATTATTTCTTATGCTATGAAACTGTATGCCGGCGGCAAACGACTTAATCACCCCAATAGCGATTAGTTGCCGCCGGATATTATAAATTGGAACGAATGATTCATTGGCAAAAGATAGCAAGGACGATATGGGCGTTATGCTGCCTGTTGATGCTATGGGCAGGCATCAGTGATTACTTGCAGTTCACGAGGCATCCGGAACTCTATCCCATAGGCGAAGGCTTCGGATGGATTTACGAATCCTCCTGCAATTACATCGTTTCCTGTTGGATAATCGTCTGTTTGGCAGTTGTCGGTATAGGCATATCTGCTTTATATCGGATGAGATATAATACGGTCTGCCTTTGGGCACACATCATCCTGACCGCCCTGACGATAATATATCGTTTTTTTCCATAATGTAAAGCAAGCATGAAAGCAATCAGACTGATAAAATTCTTCTTCGATGCAATGTATTATCAATTCTTCATATTCAACCGGGACAAATTTCGGTTGGAAAACCCGCATGAAAGAACTGTGATGCTATTTTGCGGACTATTATTTTTACCTGCAATAGTGTTGATTTATCCATTGGTCAAAGATAACTTCGATTATGATTTGCCGTTTATTTTCTTCATCCTAATCTATTGCATCATGTATCATTTCATGAGCAGGCATTACATCAAAAAGAAAAGGGGAATTGAAATAATGCGGGAAAAGCCATTGCTGTTTGGCAGTCAAAGGTTCTCCTGCATCATGTCCTGGGTGATTTATCCTCTTTGGGTCATATTGCTTTATTTCATCATAACGCATCGCCATTGGCTGAGAATTGTATAACAGAGAATTCAGTAGTTGGCAGCAGAAAGACAGCATCTTACAATGCTCCTTTCAAAGTATTGCAGGGAATCGGATTTCGGAATATACGAAAGGAATTGTACAGTTGAAAGATTTAAGCCGTATGTTGAGAAGGCATCAACGGCACGTAGGGTGTCGGTAGATTTCAATGCTGAATATCAGGCGATTTACACAAAGAGGCTTCATTTCCTTTGCTCTTTACTGAAGGTCTGAAAGCAGATTTCCGGTAAAAACCATATCCGTAAATCATCCTTCTTATAAGTTTTAACACAATAAAACAGACCGGTCAGTTTGTTTTTGCAATCCTTTTGCTATATTTGCGCATATGAATTTAGTTTCGGCAACATGGATAAGATTCAGAAACAAAGAGGAAGCATCCTTCTGTACATGGAAGAAAAACATGATGCGTATTACATCCGGATAGAGCATCCGGGAATGGCCTGCTGTGTGTTCCGGGCAGGTCGGTCAGAATGTGTCGAATACCGGAAGACCCGAAAGCGAAGTACCGGCACTATTCCGATTGCAGGAGGAATCGTATGAGCGAACGGATATATCAAAATGCCTTTTATGATGGCTGCTGTCAAGAACAGCTACATCGAGGCTCTGGCATGAAAATCAAATTTTCGTAAAATCACGCCGGAAGATACAGAAATACTTCGTATGCGGAGGTGCTTCAACCCAATGGCGTTTCTACAAACAATATATATATATATGAATAATACAACAAAAGTAAGAATAGTCTATGAATGCAGCATCATTGGCATTGTTCTGCTGACATTCTTAAAAAGCATGTTCCCATACATGGATGCATGGTGGTATGTAGCCCTTATCGCTTCACTTACAGGACTATGGTTCTCGTTGTCTTACCTGAAACGACATAATTACAGATGGGGGTTCAGCTACATAGAGAATCACTTGTACATTGACCTGTTATTGAAAGTACAGAAATGGTTTCAGAACGCTACAATCACGGCCCTGCTGATACCTATATTCTTGACAGACCTCCTGTATAATCATTTTTGTTTTGTAGCATATATATTGCTTGTTGGCATGTTCTTAGGCGTGAAACTGGCTGTTTATACGGTAGAGTATGCCATATACAAAAGCAAGTTCATCGGCTGCAAGGAAAGGTAGCCCCAACCGGTGTTCCTTTTCAAACCATAAAACTCATTCTCAAATAACACTTAAAACAAGAACAATGAATCATATCAAGAAGCTGGCAATTGCTTTATTGGGAAGAAAAAGAGAATATGCGATAAAAGGCTTGGGAGTTTTTCATTCCAAAGTTTGCGATTGGTGGCCGAACGAGCGATGCGGCTGGTGGTGTACATTACAGTTGCCATCATATTCGGCTGAAACAGTGATTTGGCTGGATGGAGACACTTCGGCTCCATTACCCCGGCAGATATTGGATTTACAGGTGTTGATGGAAAACTGGAAATCAGTGAATGAGCGAGTGGGAAGCCGCTTGCCTGATGAAAGCCGGTTGGCACATAAGGAAGAAATATATGCCTCGTGGCAAAACAGATTCTATCCTGAAGAAATCAAATTATCCGAGAAATACAACAATAGTTGGGAAATCACCTTCACCACATATGATTTGGATTATAGCTTCAGCTTTATATGGAAAAATAATACAATACAGTATTTAATCTTAGATCATTAAATCAACAAAATGTGGCAGGCAGCATGGCTACTTAATAAAAGTCATTTATAAATTCCAATAAACTTTCTGATATGACACAGTTTGCAAATACCCCAGGCATACCTAAAGAAGATGCGGACAAGCTGTTCGCTGCAGGAGTTTCATTCCTAAGCAACAAAGCTTTTTCTTCCGCCTATGTATGCTTTGACCGTCTTCCGGTCAAGGATTTCAGGCTACTGTACAACAAAGCCCTCTGCTGTTTCATGGTGGGATGGTACGATGAGTGCCATAGGCTGCTTTGTGAAGCCGAACGCCTTGTGCCCATGAATGCCGACCACGGCACGGAGAGACTCCCCGAAGCGTTTCTCCGTTACCTGCATGATGAAGAATCTCCCTGCTGTCCCATGCCGCAGGGGACTCCGGAACATCTGGCATACATCCGGATTCTGCGACTCAAGGCGGAAGCCGCTTTCAAACTGCACTTATACAGTGAAGTCAAGGCCATTTCCAACCGGCTGGGCAGGAAATACAAGCATATTGAAACATTAATCAACACTCAAAAAGACGATGATAACCAATAAAGAAATCTACGGGCTGCACACTTCCGTCGATCCGGACCCCTCCGAATTATACGAAGCCTACCGGGATGTCCCGCTTGACAGCCTGGATGAAAGCCGAAAAAACAATACCCCGCTGCATACCGCCTGCCATTTTGCAGACATGACTGCCGTGGGCATCCTGTTGGATAGAAGTGCGGACCCCAATGTGAAAAACGATGACGGCGAATCGCCGCTGTGCGTCATGGCAAGACGCGGTCCCCGACCGGACGATGCCGACATTGCCGGCCTGCTCCTGTCCAAAGGGGCGAGAGTGCCCCGTTCCGGCAAAGACACGACCGCCCTCATCGAAGCCGTGCGCAACCGCAATTTCCAGATGGCCGATGCCCTTCTGACGACGGGGAACCGCATTGATTCTACAGACAGGAGCGGCAGAAACGTGCTGCACGTCATCTGCTTGTCTGCCGGACTTATTGCGGACGATATCAGGCGCACGGAAGGACGAATAGCAGATTTTTCCCGGCGGTGGTACTCGGACAAATCCAAGCAGGAAGCGTATGCCGAACTGGAAAACCTGCGGGAATCGGACAGACAGTGCTGCCACACCGCAAAGCTCATTCTGGAAAGCGGACAGATAGACCCTGAAGAAAAGGACAGCATCGGGAAAACCGCCTTTGACATAGCCGTGGAAAGCGGTGCGCGTAAAATCGGGGCATTGCTGTCGGGACAGGACCCCGAAACGGACGGTCTGGCCGCCCTCGCCGGAGGGCTGGACATCTTCCAGGCATTATGGCACAATGACATGACAGCCTTGGATGCCCTGTTGCGTTCCGGAGTAGATACCCAAAGCATCTGCGAGGATAAAAACATGACCGACTTCAAGGGCAAATCCCCGTTGGGTTGCGCCCTGGCATGGGAGAACTTCACCGCAGCGGAAATGCTGCTCAGAGGCGGTGCCGACCCCAATTTCAGGGACGCGGAAGAACGGACGGCCTTTGCCGTATGGATGAGCAACAGAGGACACGAGCACGAGGACAAGGAAGAATGTCTGCATTTCCTTCAATGCCTGACGGAATGCGGGTGGGACCCGGAAAGCCCTGCCGACAAAGAGGGGAACACGGCCCTGTCCGTCGCCTGCCGCGGGGCAGGATATGATACGGGTATCTGGGCTGTACGTTATCTTGTGGAAAACGGGGCGGATGTGAACGCCGCCAACATGCAAGGTCAGACCCCTGCGATGAATCTTTACGGTGGACGGTACTGGAACGGCAACATCCCGCGTTTTGCTGCCCTGCCGAGGTCATATCCATACGACGGGCGTTCCTGTACGGAACAGGATGCCGAGACACTTGAAATACTGCTTGAAGCCGGAGCGGACATCAACGCCAGGGACAAATGGGGCAATACCCTGCTGCATTACATCGCAGCCAGCTCGATGAGAGGCTCGAAGGAAGCCGCCGCCCTCGTGATGGACTTCGGCACCCCGAACGTGAACGCCGTGAACAACGAGGGAAAGACGGTTCTCGACATTGCAACGGAAAAGAACGACGAGGCACTCGTCAAGTTTTTACTAAAATACAGCTAACCGTATGGACAACAATATGACTTTTTTGAATGCCTGCCGGAACGGACAGAAAGGCATCGTGCAGATATTCCTGAAGAAAGGCGGCATCGACGTGAACAAGCGGGACGCCGAGGGCAATACGCCGCTGCATTACGCTTGTCTGAAAGGTTACAGGGACATCGTGAACCTGCTGCTTGACAGCGAGGCGGATGCGACCATCGCCAACAACCTGTCGGAAACACCCTTGCACGCCGCTTCCCGGAGCGGGAACAAGGAGATAATCGGGAAACTGGTACAATACGGAGCGGACATTGATGCAACGGACAGCGATGGCCGTACCCCGTTGATCCGTCTGCTTGACAACAGGCGTACAGACGCCGCCCTGTTCCTGATAGAACAGGGAGCGGACACGGAAATAGCCGACAACACGGGGCACAAGGCGATAGACTACGCCACTGCACAAGGATTGCGTACAGTGGTGGAACGTCTGTCCGTAGAAAGCACGACCGATACACATGGCAACACACCGCTTCATCAGGCGGCTTTCAACGGCCAGTCGGAAATCGTCCGCTCGCTACTTTCTGCATACCCCGACATGATAGATACGGCGAACGACGTAGGGGAAACCCCGTTAATCATCGCCTGCATGAAAGGGAACCTTGCCGTTGCCAGGCTTCTGATCGGTGCCGGAGCTGATGTAAACAAGGCCCAATTGGACGGAAACAGCCCGCTACATTTTGCCGCATGGTCCGGGAACAAGTTTATCGGCAACGACCTGATAGCAGCCCACGCACAGGCAGATGTGCAGAACGGGAACGGGGAAACGCCCCTAATCCTTGCCGCCAGAGAAGGGAACAACGAATTTGTCTCACTCCTTGTAGAGCATGGGGCGAACGTGAACCTTGCGGACAATCTCCAGCATACGGCATTGTATTATGCCAGTGAGCGGGGTTACAACGAAATAACGGAAATCCTGCTGACGGCAGGAGCCGAAGGATAGAGTATCACATTTTTAATAATCAAGATGATATGACAAAAGAAAAAGCAAATCCTCAAAGTCCGGAGGAAATGGCAAAGGCGGCACAGGAAGCCGCAGTAAAGGCGGCAATGGAACAGGCACAGTCCATGTTCGGGAATATCCCGGGATTCCAGATGCCCGGCGGCATGGAGGAACAACTCATGGCACAGATGGGCGCGGGAATGCCCGACATGGCAGCAGCACAGGCACAGCAGGAAGCTATGCTGAAAGCGGCGGGCATAGACCCGGAGACGGTGGCGCAGGCAGGCCGTCAGAACATGGCATACGCCCAGCAGATGATGCAGGGAATGATGGACGGCACACTCGGAGAGGAACTGTCCTCATCCGATGCAATGGCACAGATGATGGACGCCTTCGGTAGTGATGGGTGGACCATTAACAAAGCCGACGACGGCAAACTGGATACGGCACAGCTCCGGCTGCTGGCTTTCGGTGCGCCCATGTTAGTGTATAATGACGAGAATGTGGATTCGATTGACTGTCCTGAGGAAGATGTCGAAAGCATCAGGAGCACGATTGAGAGCTGGTGGAATGTGACTGACCGCGAGAGTACACTGGAGATTGTGAAGTGGCTGCATGAAGAAGGGCATCATGCCGATGCCGACGAAGCCCTTGAAAAAGTCCGGAAACGGGGAATCGAAAACATATCACAGGAAGAGCGAGACGACGAGGAAAGCAAGATAGGAGATGTCTGCCTGATAGCGGAGAGCATGGAAGAAAACGGATGGTGTCCCGGAGGGAAGATGCCGGGCAGCGTCATCGCATGGGATCTGGTGCGTCTGGTAAACCTCGGACGCTGGGCATACCTTTGCGGTTATGTTAGCGAGAGTGAAATGTGGCAAATCATGCAGGCGGCGGCAGATACGGCACTTGAGCATTTCTCTTCATGGGAGGAATACGGAATGAGTTTCGTCATGGGCAGAGGCGTATGGCACGGCGACCCGGATGACAGTGAAACGGCATACGAGATAGTAAGCCTGCTGCTGGAGGATGACGAATCACCCTGGAAAAAATCAAATTTCAATATAGGATAAAAAAACAGAGAAAAATGAAACCGGAAGAAGAAAAAATTATGGATGAGGGAAAACATTTTCCCAGCCACTTCGGAGAGGTCTATGATGCCATGCCGGAGAAATTCGAGAAACGGAAAGACAAAGTAAAACCGATGATTTACTGGGGACTGACGGCAGTATGTGTGCTGCTTGTCATTTTTCCCGGGTGGCTGCCATTCATCCCCTCATGGCTGGTACGGATAGCTGGTGTTATCGGGGCGGTTTTCTGTGTCCTTACCGCGTTGGCCGCAGGCCTTAAAATCTATAACCGTACAAGTGGCGGCGAGGTGAAGCGTTACAAGACCAAGAAGTTCATCAGCAGCATGACAGACAAGGATGACATAGTAGCAGCCTTCAACCGCCATGATTTCGAGTACCTGTGCGATTTACCCAGCGGCAACGACCAACCGGTGCAGTTGCAGGTAGAAAAGGATGAAAAAGGGCGTGAGCTTTATTGCATCCTGGTTACATATACCAAGGGGTACAAGATTGTAGGGCTTGCAGACCCTGTCATCCTCACCGGGGTGGAATACGAGAAGAACGAGGCATTTATCCGGCACATGTGCGATAACGACGCCGACTGACAACCGGCAAGGTTCAAGGACCGATAATCTTTGATGTTGGGACACAGGAAACGGATTCACTGTGTCCCAACCTGTTCAGTACAAACTCATATCCACCAAACATAACCTGGAATATATTATAAAATGGAGTGCTAATATGGTATTCAACAACGATATATGACAAAAAGAACAAGTAAAACAAAATACTGCTTCATCAGAAGCCGAATGTTCGTCTGCCTGTTATTGCTATCTGCATTTTTGCCGGTAGCCCATACGCATGCTTCGGAGACTGCAGACTCCGTATATTTTCATGCGGAGCTTGATACGGTTGGCGGTCTCCGTGTCGGGCGGGTACTGCGGCTGACGTATGCACTGGTTAATTCCCGATTCGACACGGCTTCCTACCCAGTGTTCAATGACAGCATTAAAGTGTTGAACGGTCCGAAGCCGCATAAGAGAGAGAGCTGTTCCATTATAAACGGTGTGAAAAGCAATAGCTATGAAACAGGTTTCTATTATCTTGTACAGTTCAAAAACAGTGGGGAAGCCAGAATCCCTGTCGCATCCGTGACGGCCGATGGCAAGACATATACCACGCCGGAATACCGGGTGTCCGTACATCCTGCCGAAGTGGACATGAGCAAGTTGGAATGTCATCTGGAGGTGGAGCAACTGAAGAGCGATTACGTCAAGTACCGTGCAATCCTGACCTGCAACGCCCGTCCCGACCAAAATCCCCCCTTGTTGACCATTAACGGGAAAACGGTACCGCCAAACAGCAACTCATATTCGAGTTCCAAAAACAAGGAGGAATACACTTACACTTATTACTTTACCAGCGAGGGTTATGATGTGTCCTGCGAGGAACTGACCTTTGGCGGGGTTCCTTATTCCATCAAACCCAGGGAGAGCAAGCTGGACGAAGCGGATTATATTGTTGCAATCCTGATTATAGGTGCATTGTTCGAACTGATATGGTGGCTTGCCTACCGGATTCGCTACCGTGAGGAAAAGAATGCTCCCCTTGCCGCCTTTGTATTGGAAAAGAAGACGCTTCCCCTGATTATCAGCTGGGCGTACACCCACTACGGCGCATCGCATATGTTGATGCTTTATGCCGCAATGTTTATTTCCATAAGCGGAGTGATGCATTATTCGAGCAATATTGATATAGAGGGTCTTTTATGGCTCGGTATCATTCCCGGACTGCTTGCCTTTATACTTTACCGGCACCAACGGCGCAAGCTGGATTTCCAGAGCATACCGACCTCATTGGATAAACAGGCGATTTATGACCAGATATACAAGTTGTCGGTAACTTATGACTGGGACGTGGACCATTACGGCGAGGACTGCATCGTGGCTCATACCAATCCTTCCCTTTGGGGTATGACATGGGGAGAACAGATTTTTGTCGTGTTCGACAAAGGTCATGTATGGGTCAATAGCGTAAACGACCTGAACAAGCGTACCTCGATATGTTCTTTCGGACATAACAAACGGAATATTCGAAGAATAAGGGAGGCACTTGCCGGTGCTGCCGGGCAAGAAGGGCATCTTTTTGCCGGGTGTGAATGCACATCCGGGCAATCTGCTAATTGGGGTAAGGTCAGGTATAATCAGGAAAAAACCATATCAACTGTCCATACTGTTGATGCAGATGATACAGAGAGAAAGAATAACCCTGCAGGCTCTGAGGAATATAACTTTCCTGTCGATAAGGAGACAAATGGAAAGGATAACAAAGATCTGTCATTCTGGTCACTAATAACTCCAAGAAAAGGAAATATCGCAACCCCCTTACTTATTTATATAAATGTGGCATTGTTTATAGTGATGTCTATATGTGGGGTAAGCCTTATAGAACCGACAGGCATTTCTTTGATGAAATGGGGTGCAGATTTTGGCCCGCTCACACTTACCGGTGATTGGTGGAGAACCGTGACCTGCAATTTTATCCATATCGGGATAATCCATTTGCTGATGAATATGTATGCTCTATTATACATCGGGATATTCTTGGAACAGATTATCGGAAGCAGAAAGTTGATGACCGCCTATCTCCTGACCGGATTATTCTCGGCATTGGCAAGCCTTACTGCTCATCCCGAAACGATAAGCGCAGGGGCTTCCGGTTCTATTTTCGGACTTTACGGCATCTTCCTTTCTTACCTGATCTTCAATCACAAGATAGAAAAACACCAGCGAAAATCTCTTTTGTTTAGCATAGGTTTCTTTGTAATCTACAATCTTTTGCTTGGAACTAAGGAAGAAGGAATAGATAATGCGGCACATATAGGAGGCCTTGTCTCAGGAGTCATATTGGGCATAACTTATCTTTTGGCAGACAAGTATAGCTCTAAAAGGGCCTCACGATATATCGCATATATTGCTGAAATGACATTTCTGATAATGTTCGCATTCCTTTTTACGGGACGGACAAAATCCGTACCTTCGGATTTTAGGGAAATAAGGAACATGTGGGAATACGGTACATTAGAGAAATACGCACAGGAAAGTGAATCTGAAGGCAGAATACAGGAAAGTGAAACAGATCATACCAATTATATACCCAACCAAGGGGATAATCCTGCAACATTTAGCGGCAGCGATGAAAGCATAGGAGACGGCAGGAGAGAGTATGTGAATAAAGCATGCGGACTGAGGTGTACATATCCCACAGGATGGAATGCTGTAGTAAAATCAGATGACAACTGTGTTTTACAGCTTATGGGCAATGCCGGTAATACCATTGTCTTCAACTACAAAAAGTTCTCTTCGACCGAGGAAATCGACAATGCACGCAATCTGTTGTTGAAGTCTATGAGCGGGACCGCTCCCGAAAGTGTAAATATCAACGGAATACCGTTTGAACGGATTTCGGGCAGAAGGGAATATCCATTGGAAAGAGGTGGCAGCATGAACTTTAATCAGAGTATAATTTTTTATCTGAATAAAAAGGCGTTGGACGGTTTCATTATCGTTTCAATGACAGCGACCGAGACCCATGAATCCGAAGCCCGTGATATAATCGGTTCTGTCAGAATATTACCATCCAACTCACAATGAAAATAAAAGAATACGCTACCGATGAGCTTTTGATGATGGCCAACAATGTAACCGGAGAATATACGGACAAGGAAGTGAGACAGGCCAAGCTGGAACTGTACAGACGCGGTGTAAACTACAAGTTGATAGCCGACATCATGGAAGAAAAGGAGGAAACCTTCATGAGAAGATTGGATGCCGCAGCCCGTGCTGAGCAGGAACGCCTTGACAAGGAGAGAGAGAAGAACAGGAACGTGAGTTACCGGTGGTGGGAACTGATACCGATGTTCCTGTTCGCCCCATTTTATATGTTCGGAGAAATGAGGTATTTTGTAGGCTCTATTATTTTACTGCCTGTCCACCTGCTAAGCCGGACTCCCGTTGACTTCAGTTATATGTTCAGGGAACTGCGAAGGCTGAAGGAGGAAAAGTGTGACCTGAAATTCAAACAGCGGCTTACTGTCTTGATTGCCGGAGATCTGTTTTATCTATCGGTATGCTGGTATAACTTTTTGAGATTCTGTTTCTAACGGGAATGAAGTACGATATATTTTTGGAAACATACATAATTGCATCTATGAAGGCAACATTCAAAAAATTATCCTGTGCCTGTCGGCTATCCTGTTCCTGCCGGCATTGCACGCCCCAACAAGGGCATATATTTCCAAGGAAACAGGCTCTGTTTGCCAGTACCCTGCGGACTGGAAGCATTGCACGGCAAATGAATATCCGGAAATGCGGGATAAAGGCCTGCTGGTTTTTGTGAAATCATTAACATACAAGTTGATTTTATATAGCAATGAAAAAAATAACGAATTTACCCAAGTTTAATAGCCAGGACGGGCGCTGTTACTGGATGAAGCCCGAGGTACAGGAGGAATTGCAGCCGCTCTTTGACCAGTGCATCCAGGATGCTATTGACGGGAGAATCACGCGGCTTGATTCTCTCTGGCCGCCGGTAGTGGTCAGCAGTCAAGGTGCGCCCTTTGAGGTGTGGCAACTGCTTAGGGCGTGGACCGAAATACAGCGGGCCGAGACCCTGGATGCGGAACAGGCCATCGCCTTCAGCGAAAACCTGCGCCGCCAGAGCCGGTGGGGTGAAATTGACCACCATCTACTTGATATGCTCAAACGGGAGCTGCAGGAAAAGTATTTTGTTGCAACAGACAATGAAGATGATCGCTTCTGGAATCGGGAGTATTCCCTGAAACCAGGTATCCATGCAGAGCAAGTTCCGGAGCCGCTGCTGCGCTTTGCCTGCTATGTGGCGGTAAACTATAAGGTATATGGCATGAGCTTCCAGTATTTGGACACCAATTACCTGTTGGGATTGGTCGGGAAAGTCCGACCGGATATAGTGGAAAAGCTGAAGGAAAACGGAACCGGCAGGTTGCCGTTCAACCTGCAAAAGAGAAAAACAGTGCACTTCACCGCATCGGCCAACGATGCCTTTGCCGTCATCCGTATTACTGCCAGGGATAATACGGAGGAATGCTGTCATGAAGTGCTGAACTACCTGTGTGAGCTTCTGGAGCAGGATGATTTTCCCCGCAGCTATGCTGTGGAGTTCAAAGGACCGGAAAAGAAGTATCTGCCCATTACAGGACTGCCCCAAAAGGGAGTAAACCAACTTTTTGCCTGTGCCGTGCAATACCCCAGCCTCCACCACTTGATGGAACGGTACGCCCGGCTTGCCATGCGGCAATATGAACAATACACCAATCTCAGCGATGAGCTGTGTGCCCTTCCCGGCAGTTTTGCCGTGTTTGCCTTGGGAATGCTGGGGCAAGAGTGGCGGCAGTTGGTGTGGGATTATCTTGACCTCTGCGATGATGAGCACTCCCGCTTACAGGAAAAATTCCTCCGGGAGTATGTGAAACAGTTCGGCTTTACCGCCGATACAGTCCCCGTTTTTGTCCGGGGGGTGCTGTCCATGCAGGACATGAAATATTCCAAGGACTATGCCGCATGGATGGCAAACGCCGAAAGCCTGGGTGCTCTGCTGGAGACAAAATCCCGTCTGTCTGAAATCGTCCCAAGCGGTTTTTCCTCCGACGAGGATGATGACGAGGATGATACCCTCAGTCAGGAAACAGAAGCCAGCCCGGAAGAAGTGCTGCAATACGCATGGGAAACAGTTTGCTATGTAATATGGGGCAAAAACAGCGCCAAGGGTGGTCAGAAAGTGGTGGACGCAGCTCCGGAGGAACTGAAAGAGATGTATCGACAAGTTTTCATTAACATAAAAAAAGAGAGAATACAGAGAAAATGATAAAAGAAACCATAGAGAAACTGAAAGGCATTATCGCCCAAAGTGACACGGGGCACCTGCCGCTGTCCTGCCGTATCGAACTGATGAAACAGGTCGGCGATGTACTCACCGTGCAGAAAATCATGTGCGAATGCTGCAAGAAAGCCTGTTCTGTCACGGGGCGACAGATTATGGACAATGTACATCTGCTTTCCCGCATAAACGAGCATCTTTACAGAAAGCCGGACTCGGTGGAAGACATCGAGAAGGAGTCGGGCGAACTGTGGCTTCATGTGCAGAACAATCCTGACGAGGCGACCACAACCGTGAGCTGGGCCATCGCCAGCCTCGGGTATTTTGTCTGCGGTGATGCGGCCTCCATGCTGAACCCGGAAGATTACGAAGGAGAGGATGATGACAGTTTTGACCCTGAGAGCATGGACATCGATTTCATAGTGTCGCTGGTCTGCTCCGGTGGAAGTCCCTTTTCCGATAACTGGAAAGGTGACGTGGAAAAACGTAGGGAGTATTGGAACTGGTACCTGGACATGACTCTCGCCATGTATGAAAACCCGCAGCAGGAGGTCATACCCTTCCATGCAGTCAACGACCGTAACACACTCCACATACCTGTGCCGCCCGGGTGCGACCCGGCATTGTCTGGAAAGATAGAGCGGCTGAACTCCGCCCTCGATTCATACATCCATGCTCCCACGGACAGGAAAGAAACGGAGCGGATGAAACCTTATGCGGAGGACAGCTCCCTTGTCCGTATCGTGTCCGATGTCATCCGGGGGTATTCCTGCATACCCTCCACACCGCAGGAAAAGGAGGATTACCGCATAACCGGAATCTACAACTATGATGTCATCCGGTTCTGGTACTGCGTGGCCCTGCTCGCCCAGTCCCCGGACGAATGTGCGGTTGCCTGCCTGTCGGGACTTGCCCGTACCCTCATGGAGCAGGGACCGGGAGAACTTGGCATATTGTACCGCATCCTGCTTCTGCTGCCGGAGCGGGAATACCTGCAGGGACTGACCGAGGAACTGGCCGGCTATTACCAGAAAATCATCCCGGATCTTGAAGCGGCGAAATGGCTTGCAGAGGCAGGCATCCCGTACCCAGACACTTTCGAGTGGTCCGTATCGTTCCGTTTCACTTCCAACGGGGAAACGGTCCTCCTGTCGGGGAACGAAACGGAAAGGAAAGCGTGGTTCACGCTGAGTGTCGAACTGTTCGGCCCTCAGGCTTTATACGGCGACTACACGAGGATCACGAGCTACCACATCCATGTACGCAACGGGGACAACTCCGTTCACGGGCATTGGAATGAAAAGGACGGCTATCTCCTGCGTGATAACGAATACCTGATAAAAGATGAACACTACACTCCCAGACAGCTTGTCATACTGATGCACAAACTTTCGGGGGTAGGTATCCGTTTTTCAAAGGTCCCTGCCGACGTGTATGCTTCCAGGGGAATATCCGGCAAAGCCGTGAAGGAATGGATAAGGGAGATGATGGAGGCATACGAGCATGACTGCATGGAGGAGGTACGGGATCAGGCCCTCGACATACGCAAGGACGAGGGGGATGTTGGCGACACACTCAACGAGATAAGGAAAAAATGGGGAGAAGAGATACCGGTATTGAAAGAGGACCGTTTCGATGAAATCGAGATGCAGTATTCCTGCTTCTCGCACGAGATGGGCATTACTGCCCTGGGACAGGAGCTTACCTCATACGGGTACGCACTATATGACCTGAACGGGGATGACATATATCTTCTGGCATTGGTTCCGCAGGCGAAAATGCAGGCCTTTGAGGAGAAATGTTGCAAGTACGGGCAGTATTGCAAACTGCTGAAACAACCCCGTTATGATTTCGGAATGAAGGCAAAAACCATAAAGCTGCGCAAGCAGATGCCCCGTGAAAGGATGGCATGGCCTGATGACGGGAACAGATATATCACAAGAGGTTTTGCGGGTTATTTCGCTTATGGGGAATGGCGACAGGCGGATGTTGAGAAATGGCAGGGTACATTCGTTGCGGATCTACGTGTCACACCGCTTCAGCCGGTGAAGATGAAGACGAAAAAAATCCACCATTTCATATACTCGGAAGAACTGGATTTCTATGCGGCATTGTACCCGATCTCTTTGGGAGAAATGGTCATAGGAGGCAAGAATCCGTTGGAGGCGGAAAAATGGCCGCGCATGTGCAATATGGCCGTTGACGAAAAGTATGAGTTCCGGTGGTGCGGGCGTTATCTGTGTCTGGGCGATGTCCATAGCGCCATCATACACACCATGACACCACGGGGTGTGAAACATGTAAGCCGGCTCATACTGCCTGATAACCTGATGTATGCCCCCAGTTTCGGTACAGACGGCAAAGGAACGCTGTATATCATTCCGGGAGAGTTTTGCAATTCTCCGGTTATCCGTTATGACGGCAACGGGAAATATTACGGAATGCCGTTCAAAATGTCCGGACATGACAGATTCGATGAAGGCTGTATTCCTGTGCCGGACACATCCCGCCTCCTTCTGTTGGGAAGCTACACGGCAAGAAGCTGCAGCGGGATATGGATAGAACCGGGTCTGCTCGACCTGGACATGGCGACACAGAATTGCCGCATCGCCCCGCTCCGCATAGGGGACGGCTCTTTCCGTTTGCGTGTGTTCTACAAGGAGTGGGTGCTGGTGGAGAGCCAATCGAACGGCAACCGAACCGACTATGCCCGTCTCTGGAACCGGAAGACGGACGAAGTGCTACGCCTCCGTCCCGGCGTGTTGGGCTACGAATCCTTCAAATCCATCCATGCGATGCCTGACGGAACTGTCATCGTGAATACCCTTAATAAAGGAGATGCATTGTACCGGGCGGAAGATTTCTGGAATTTCCTGCGCACGTCAAGCCGAGCGAAGAAACTGGGATACTGGCTCAACTATCCGAAGCCTTACCCGGACAGGGAATACGAGCTGCCTCCCTTGTCGGAAGACGTGACCCTGATGTTTGCACCTCCGTTCGTTGAATCTCAGCCAACCATTTCTCCTGTTGCAAAGCCGCAACCGACAAGAAGCGTCAAAACAGGACCTGCAGAAGCCTCCGAGACACAAGCCACAGACGGAGTAGAAATTACAGAGGGCCGGTTGAAAATAAACGGCCGGCAGATGTCCATGCCTTTATCCTACACGGTTATGGTGCAGATTTTTGGCAAGGAGAGAATTGTGATCACCCATAAGACTATGCAGGATGACAGAGGCAGGACCATACAATACGACAGACGGAGTTTCCTCGTGTGGGACGATGCCGGAGTGACTGCTGTCCGGAACGAAGAGAATGCCTATAATATTTCGGCCATTTATTTACAGGTAAAAGAAAACAAGGAGCCGGTATCAGCCATTCCCGCACCAACCGGAATATACGGCGGTGAATTCATAGTGGATGGCATCAAGTGGGACAGGGCATCCGACATGACTGTATGCAGCGGAGAATTGGAAATAGCGTCATCTGCATCCGGCGGCTATATGGAAATCACATTCGCAGGCAGCCGTGACAGGAGAGACACATGGCAGCACTACCGTGACATCATGGCTGAAAATATGCAGGCCGCACTCGTGGAAAGAGACCGTGTAAGGCTGATGGCAAGAAACCATCCTGCGGGCAAGCCCTCGGACGACCAACCGGATAATGCCACTTCACTGGCTCAATCCTGCGAATCATTCCTTACCCATTCAGTCAATGCCCTCCATGCCGGTTATTCTATGGGCAGAAGCGTGCGTTATCTGAAAACCAACCTGCTCCCGCTTTTGACAGAGGCAGCGGAAAAGTGCAGCGAATACGGTTCCGTCAGGTTTTCAGATCTGCTGTCCGTATATTCCGGATGCGTGCTTCTCGGCTATGAAAAGGTAAATATGAAGCGGTTTTGCGAAAAGCTGGTTAAAAACGGTATCCGTGATTTCGTGTTCGATACCCTCACACGGTGTCTCGTCCCCGAATGGGACCTCACGGAAGACACGGTGTTTCCGAAAATAAAGGAGTGGATTGTTTCCCGGCATGGAAACACAATCGCGCCGGAAGCAGTGACTGCATTGAAAGAATTATCCAGCATATCCGGAAATGTCCTGATTTTAGATGCGATAATGAAAAGCATCCCAAATTAATAATCCGTAAAGGAGAATGCCGGAAATCAGGCAAAAACGGCTCTGAACCTGTAACATGAATAAGCCCCGAAGGTCTTTGCCTGACCTCCGGGGTTATCCGTTTCCCCTATGTCTTTATTTGTACCATCTGAGCGACATCGCCGTCTGTTCGCAGAAACGGGCATATTCCTCCTTGTCCGTCCCGCTCTCGATGCGGCGGTCAATTAGCTCTCCCAGTTCATCGAAACAGACTTCATCACTGATGCACTCCACCCCCGTACCGTCCCGAAGATACACCTCGTAATAGTCCGAGCCGTTCAGACATATAAGCACATCGCCCTGAAATAGTCTTCCGTTCACATGGAATTTCAGACCCGGCAAATCCTTGAATATGGCAGGCGTGAATTGTCCGATACCCCAAGACATGAGGATTTCCATGCGGGTCGTTGCTATCAGTTGTTCTCTAACGGTCTGTGCGACCTGTACCACATATTTTTTGTCCATCATCTTGATTTTTGATTGATTTATACTCTTTTCATTCGAACCAATCCGAGTTGCTTTCCTTCAAGACTTCAATCAGTTCCTTGTCCGGCAGAAGAAGATTCTGCGGTTCTGTAAAGTAGAATACCTCGTCGTATAGGTCTTCCGCTTCCTTACTGGCAAAACCTTCGTTCACATCCTCGAAACTGCCCGGCTGCAAGGCGTCAAGCAGTTCGGTTGAACCAATCAACAATTCTTCTCCGTCGATTGAATCGACGATACGGCAGATGTATGTCTTGCCGTCAAATTCCAATTCTTTTGTTCTCATATTCGATTTATTTTAATGGTATATACTTTCCGTGTTCATTGAGATATTCCATGATGCACTTCGCCTCCTCATGCGATGCCCTGTTGCGGTCATCGTAACGGCGGCTGTCGTCTGCCATGACCTTGATGCACTCCCGGATAAGCCGGTAAAGGCTCTGCTGATTTGTCGGGTGCATGCCCGGGATAGCCGCAGCGAATTTTCTGGGGTCGAAACTGTAGCTGTTCACCGCCATCTCCCACTCCTTTGCGAGTCTGTACTCTTTCGATTCCTGAATATTTCTGTCCATAGTTTTGATTTTTAATAATTCTCATTACATATCCCATCAAGTTCCTTGACTATGCTTGATACACTTTCTCCTGTCAATCCTTCAATGTCATACAGCAAATCCAACAGAAAGCGATATGCCTTGTCTCCAGCTTCTGTAAATTCTCCTGTACTGTCGAATGCGTCACCGACACATCCAAGCTCTTGTAACAATTCTTCCAATGTTTTCATCTTTTTGAATTTAAGTTTTTTCTTTTCCCTCTGTTCGGCATCCTGCAACCGGAGCCGCTTCGGGTTTTACGGTGCAGGGAGAGGCCGCCGGATAAGCCATTCCCGATGTTTTTTCCTGCCAATTACTCTTGCCCCGGCAAGGAAGAATTTGCAGGAAATGCACTTCAAAACGGAGGGAACAGGCGCGGCAGCCTACATTCGCACCGTAGAAAACCTGCGGCGGTGACGGCATGGAGGCGGAAACATGGGAAGCCCCCAAACGATATAAAGGGAATGAGCCTTGTGAGGCAAGGCTTTGGAAAAGGTCGGCAGGCGGTTAGAAAGGGATAGCAGCGGCATGATGCCGCCGTCGCACCTTGTGGCTTTCACTAAAAAAGGTATGACCGACGCACCACATAACACAACAGTATGCAGGACGGATTTCTCCGCCCTGCTTCTGAACTGAATTATGGAAAGGTCAAGCCGCTACATCTTCGGCTTGTGGCGTTTCATCGGGTTGCGGTTCTTCCTGCTGCTCCGCTTCCTGCCTGGCCTTGTCCTGCACCATGAGGACTGCTTTCTTTTCTTCGATGCGTTGGTGGCGTTTCTCATAGACTTCATCATAGCCTTTTCTGATTTCAGCGAGGACATCGGGCATGTGCTTCTCCGCAAAAGCGAGCAAGAAAGTGGCCGCCGCATTGCTGCCGGATGCGTCTTGGAACTTGGCAATCAGGAAATCCCTGCGGATAATGGCTTTCACCTTGCCGTTCAGATTATCGATGACTTTCAACTTATCCTCGTCAGAAAGGGGGTACGCATTCCCGTTCTCAATGCCCACTGCTTCATAGTGTTCTTTGCGAAGAAACGAAAGGAGGAAGTAATAAATCATCCTGTCTTCGTCAGCCCCGAACTTGGTTTCGGTAATGTCCACTTCCGATATCCGCTTCTTGGTGTCCTCGACCGTCTTTTCAAGGGCGATTGCCTTATTGCGCCTGTCCTGCTTCTCCAACTTTTCAAGCGGAGTAAGCTGTTTCTCGTCTGCCGATGACATGCCGTTTATCCTATCCATTACGGAGGTTTCCACATAGCCGAGAGAGAGGTCTTTGCTTCCGACAATCACAAAGAGCAAGATTTCCCCATTCTTACTTCTGCGCAGTATGTCCTCACACTCGGTCTGGTAATCGACTTGCTCCTGCCCGTACTCCCTTTGGGCTTCCTCGTATTCTTCCGTGGTCTCGTAATCTTCCGCTTCGGGTACTTCGGGGGCTTCGGGATATTCATTGTAGCCATACGGCAAGTTTTTCACTTCATAACCGAGTTCCACAAGGCGTTTGCGTGCCGCTTCATTGCAATCAAAGGCATTACGGCCAAGTGAAGCGGTCGGGTGTTCCTCCAACATCTGCATGGCTTTTTCCACAAGGTAGGATGCGTTCATGTCCTCAAGGCACTTTCTGTCGGCACATTTGCCGCAGCCCTCGCAGAACAACATCATGTTGTTGGTGTTGTGCGGGCAGGACTTGCAGAGGGTCTTGTCAAAGGAATAGCGGTCAAGGTCAGTCGTATAATCACTTTCTATGCGTTTCGCCACATCTACGGCTTTCATGCCACGCCAACTGCCGTATATGACTTCCTCTTTCAGATGCCTGTCGTACACCTTACTCTGTATGTCCTCACCATATCGGCAGATTTCACTTGCCACACTGATTGTGATTTCGTCCGTTTCCAAAAGGGCTGCGATTTCGGGAATCAAAGTCGTGAATTTGAGCCGTGTGCGAATATAGTCTTCCGACTTGCCGAACTGAACAGCCAATGAATGCACATCGTGCCGTCCGCTCTCTATCAGTTTCTGATAGGCGTTTGCTTCCTCTATGGGTGTAACGTCCTTGCGCTGCAGGTTCTCCGTGACCGCCATTTCCTCGGCTACCTCGTCCGACACTTCGTATATGACTGCCGGAATGGTTTCCAGTCCTGCCATGAGCGATGCACGGTATCTGCGTTCGCCAAAGACAACCTCGAAGCGGTTTTCATCAATGGAGCGTACACCTATGGGCTGCAAGACACCCTGTTGCCGTATGCTCTCGGCAAGTTCGGCAAGGCTCGCCTCGTCAAAGTTCTTGCGAGGGTTGTAGTTGCTCGGCTGGATGTCTGCCAATGCTACCGATGCGATGTTCTTCTCTACTGACTTCATGTTTGTTGCTTCCATAATTCAAAAAATTTAATTTGTTAATAACTTGTTTTTTTATTTTCCCTCTTGTCGGTTCTTTTCTGCCGAACCGCCTTTGGGGTTTTATGGATGCAGGTTCCGGCCGTCGGAACAGCTTCATACGGCGGCTTTTCTTGCCAAATTACTCTTTCACGGAAAGGAAGAATTTTGCAAGAAATGCACTTCAAGCCGACGGATCAAGCGCGACTGCCGACCTTTGCATCTGATAAAACCAATGGCCGGTGACAGCAGGAATGACCAGGAGAGGATAAAGGCCCGGCCGTATAGAAAAGGGAAACGGGTTTGCCGGAGATAGAAACGGTGTGGATGAACGCTATAAATGGGTATAAAAGGATGTGATATTTGACAAATACAAAAGGTAAATTTTCCACAAATCGTATAAAAGGATTGGCGGAACAGGCAGCATATCGGGCAACTCCGATATGCCACCTGAAGAAAATCACAGCGGCAACAGTTCCGCTGCGAATACTTCCGCCTCCGAATAGTCCGAGGCTATCAAAATGATACTATCCTCTTCGATTTCCTCCGGGACATCCACCACCTGATACACACCGTCCGACAAACCGCCGTCCGGGTCATGCCAGAAAACCTTGCTTCCAGCCTTTATAAAATCGTAATTACTCATATCTCTATCATTTCGGGTCGTTCTTATTTCTGTCTGTGGTGTAAACTGAAACCGGCATACACCATACCGGCAGCGGGTCGATTTCCCTGACTGCCGGATACGGCATATACCATAGTCCAGTCCATACCGTCACAGGTGATGCCTTTGTCAGAACGGTAGGTCGTCCTTGTCGTCCTGCGGCATGTCGGCAGGGGGTACGGGTGTGCTGTCCGTTGTGGCCGCCATGTTGTCCGGGCTACCAGCCGAGTTGTCCTTCTTGCCAGTATTGATGAATGCGATGCTCTCCGCCGTAATGGAAAGCTGAATTTGGCTCTCCCCGTTTTTGTCCGTCCACAGGGAAGATGAGAGCGTGCCTTCAACAAGTACCAGCCGTCCTTTGGTGAGGTATTCAGCCAACCGGATGTGGTTCTCTTTGTTGCTTCTTACCTTTACCCATGTGGTGACGTTCTGTCCCTTTGCATAATCGTCAACGGCTATGTTCATAGCCATGAATGAGCCGTGGGCTCCTGCAATCACCTGGCAGTCTTTGCCGATGCGTCCGATAGTGTGTACATGTAACATAATATAAAATGTTTTGTGGCAAGGTGGTTGGTCCTGCCGTTACCTTTTTTTATTTTCCCTCTTTTCGGTTCCTTTCTGTCTGAACCGCTGTCGGGATTTTATGCTGCAACCAAAGGCTGTCGGCAAAGCCGCACACGTCGTTTTTTCTTGCCAATTACTCTTGGCAGCCCCGGCTGTCAAGGAAGAATTTGCAAGAAATGCACTTCAAAACGTAAGGGACAGGCGCGACGGCCTATATTTGCAGCGGTAAAGTGCGACAAGAGGTCGTACAAGTAATTGTTCAGCATCATGTCTGAACCTATTGTTCCGTCAATAGTAGCCTAAAGAGGCGTGCTTGCCTGGTAACGGTTGGGTGCGGAGCCCTCTTGACAACGACGTTCCATCCTAAACATCATAGGTGAAGAATGGCAAGGCTGACCGATATGAGTAACGTAGGTGAATCGCTGCACCATCGTAACAAATGATTGGCTCACGGATGTTTATGAGCCATGCCAAAAGGCAAGCAGTCAGGATAGTGCGCTTTTACTCCGCACTACACGGATATTGCACTGCCGGTGGATGGGCGGACTCTAAGTCGGTCGTCAGTTACTTGTACGGAACTTGGTAAGCCCGTATTTCTCCCGTCAGCGAACTGCAGATGGGTAAGCCAATCGTAAGAGAGGCCGAATGGGGTGCGGGTAAAGGATTGTGGAGAAAGCGAATGTCACGATGCAATGTTGTGGATAGGGGTTTGAACGTCACCCCACGCGAAAGCGGGCAGACTTCCACAGGGTAATTCTTTGTGAAACGAATGGTAGAACTTAAAGAATGAAGAAACAGCAAAGGAGCGAGGCGCAAGCCGAGTGTGCATCTTCAGCCAAACGCAAGACCTCGTGGAAGGAAATTAACTTCGCACGATGCGAGCGTAAGGTAAGGAAGCTACAAATCAGAATAGCAAAGGCTCAGAAAGAAAGAAGCTACAACAAGGTGAAAGCCTTGCAACATCTTCTTGTCACCTCTTTTGAAGCCAAAGTATTGGCGGTAAGGAAAGTGACAGCCAATAAAGGAAAACGTACGGCAGGGGTGGACCGTATAATATGGAATACCTATGCCAAGAAGATAAACGCAGTGAGTTCTTTGAAACGGAGAGGCTACAAAGCTCTCCCACTGAAAAGGGTCAACATACCAAAGAAGAACGGAAAGATGAGACCGCTCGGGATTCCAACCATGAAAGACAGAGCCATGCAGGCTCTTTATCTGATGGCCTTGGAACCCATTACGGAGACAACCGCTGATGCCAACTCCTATGGATTTAGAAAGTTCAGAAGTACGGCAGATGCTATTGATGCCCTGCACAGATGGTTAAGCAGAGATTGCTCTCCCCAATGGATATTGGAGGGAGACATCAAAGGATGCTTCGACCACATCAGTCACGAATGGCTTCTCGATAACGTACGAATCGACAAGTACATCTTAGAGAAATGGCTGAAAAGTGGTGTCGTATTCAATAAGTTGCTACAGCCCACCGTGGAGGGCACTCCGCAGGGTGGCATCATCTCACCCACACTTGCCAATGCTACGCTTGACGGCATGGAAAGAATGCTGAAAGAGAAGTATAAGGTAAGCTACGTCGATGGAAGACTTTATCATCCGAAAGTGAATTGCGTGCGTTATGCTGATGATTTCATCGTCACGGCAGACAAACGAGAAACATTGGAAGAGATAAAGTGTATGCTGATTGAGTTTCTAGCGGAGCGTGGTCTTACGCTGTCCAAAGAAAAGACATTGATAACGCACATTAGTGAGGGCTTCGACTTTTTGGGATTCAATGTTCGGAAGTACAACGATACATTGATTATTAAGCCATCCCCTAAAAGTCAGAAGCGATTCACTGAAAAGTTGCATGAGGTCGTGTTCGAAAAGAACAAGGCGGTAGCCCAACAAAAGCTGATAGAAGACCTCAACCCCGTATTGCGGGGATGGGGCAACTACTACAGCGGTGTGGTATCAAAAACTACGTTTAGTAAGATAGACCATATATTAACCAATCAGTTGAAGCGATGGTCTTATCGGAGGCATACGAACAAGTCGAGGAAATGGATAAAGGACAAATACTTTATCAAGGTCGGCAATCGGGATTGGATTTTCGGTTTCAGATACAAAGATTGCCAAAACGATGCTATCTTTGCACTTATGAGGCTGGCTGACATACCGATTAGGCGACATGTAAAAGTGAAGTGTGAGGCAAATCCTTACGACCAGACTTGGAATGCCTACTTCTTGAAGCGGAAGCAGAAAGGCAAACGCACACGTACGTCCCGAAAGGGAACTTTATCGGAAACCGTTTACTGTAAAGGAGCGGAAGAGCCGATTTAGTTTTATGAGAACTAAATTTTGAATTATCGGAGCTGTATGCGGGGAAACTCGCACGTACAGTTCTTAATGGGGAAAGCGGCGGAAACGCCGCTGACCTACATAACACCAGACCGGTGACTGCCAGAAAGCATCCGGAGAAAGCATAAAGTCGCACCGATT